>Ga0073899_10000035_pt1 | contig 134746 bp, 107 predicted proteins | sample KloWWTmetaKNB5Ph_FD_88975 | JGI IMG/M metagenome (GOLD analysis project Ga0073899, IMG submission 88975) | Active sludge microbial communities from Klosterneuburg, Austria, studying microevolution and ecology of nitrifiers - Klosterneuburg... | ecosystem: Engineered > WWTP > Aerobic digester... | reverse complement strand
GTATACGAGTACAATGTTGGTGTCCATGGAGTTCTCCGTTCTCTGTCTTGGTTTGTCGACCTGTAACAGTAACGGAACTCCATGGCATTTTCAACTCACCCTCAAGGTAGCAACTTGGGTTAAGTACCTCATCTCGTTCGAGTTGAGTCAGTTTCCTTAGATTGTCATGGTATTTCAGCAGACGTTCCTTCAGTCCGAAGCGGCTTTGGAGTCTCTCCCTGAATCGTTCCGGAATGATATCGGGCCACACATTCGGGGTATTCGACACCTTCAGATTTTCATGTATCGAGTTCAGAATCTCAACCAAGCATTCATGTAACCAGTTATTGCTTGTAACCGCTTCAACAGGGTAGCCAAATAACATTGGAGAATACCTTCTTCATTTGTCAGTCAATTGTTGAAGATGATCGATAAGAAATATTTTCTCCACCGAATAACCCAGTCGATCTATGCCAGTCTTGACCTCATCTGCATCGCTGCTATGCATGAGTGCATCAATCTCCTCCAAAGGCACTTTCGAAATCGGGCGGCGGACACCAAAACATTCCTCTAATATTGAGTCAAAGGTCGTCCCGTACGTCTCGACATTGGGATGCCTATACTCTAGCTTTCCATCCTCTCTCTTCTTAAAGATGAACACTTTGTCTCTGCGCATGTCCGATGGCACAAACGGCGAATGTGTCGTCAGCAAGCACTCCTGCTCTGACGCCCCGGAATCTGACCTTCGGTCGCCATGATTCGTCGGCAAGTCAAGGACGCGTGATATAAATTTCACCCGCCAAAGTGGGTTGAAGTGGGATTCCGGTTCATCTAGTAAGAAGAGCACATTGGGGAACGATAGCATACACATCGTACCCATGATTTGTGCCTGCTGATGTTCGCCATCAGATAAGGACACGTAATCAACAACTTCGCCGCTCTTGCCTGAAACGAAACTCACTCGCTCGAAGCGGAATACCTTGTCTTCATCCTGAGGTTCTGGCAGGCGAGAAGCAAACCGGCGAGTCTTCGTATCACGTTTGAACCGATCTCTGGTCGGTTTGGGAATAGCTAGATCGTTCAACATAGCAAGCTTGTGCAGCGACGAATAAAGACGCAGCGCACTATCCCAAAATGCCCGAAAAGCCAGCTTGGTTTGTTCATTGATCCAATAGTCGAATACGTAGGTTTCTGAGGCTTCGTCGTAGGAATAGCAGGTAGCACAACGACGTAATTGGTCCAGGTATGTCTCAAGTTCGTGGGTCAACTGTATGCCCTTGCGGTTAGTTTGTGTCCGCTTGGCCCGTTGCACCTTTGGTGCAGCACTGTGGGCGAGTTGGATGATACAGCGAACAGAGTGAAGATCACTTAGCCCGGCGTCTTGTAATAGCGCATGTTGTTGTTCGGCTTCTCCCATGACCAGATTTGCCACCAACACTTCAAGATGGGTTCCGTAGTCAATCAGCATGAGTCGTGTATCAGGGATTTCGTGTGGCTCGTGTGAATCGGCTAGAGCAGCTGTCCTGACCTGTTCAGCGTAACCGCTGCGACTGACCAGAAATGGCAGGCTGAGAGTTTCGTTGTTGCCTGATGTGTAGCCAACGATCTTGCTCGGTAGTAAGTCGATAGCTAAGGTTGAACCTGGATCGAGCTCAATCCAATCTTCCTCGCCTTTCACCTTGATTTCCAGTATCGGTCGCCGTTTTCCGCTCGACTTGCGCGATATCCAGACATGCTTTATCTCACCATTACTGTCAGGGATGAAATACTCTATCTCAAACTGCGTATCGGGATTCCCTTCATCGCGTTCTTCAGTAGGCACGCAGGCGTGATAAATTGACTGAAATATCTCCGCTAGCACCTGCAAGAACTGGGACTTGCCCGAACCATTGGGGCCTACCAGACAGAGCGGATCGAAGCCGGTGTTGTCGAACAAAGGCGATCTCAGAGACACATCCAGATCGTCCAAAAGTCCTCCACAAGTCTCGGCAGCAATAATATGAACACGTAGGAGTTTCATTCATGCCCCCTGACGAAGACCATCGCCTTCAACTTGGAATCGAATTTCAAGGTGAGTTTTGGTGGCGTTTCGCCAAGCAGACCAAATAGGACATCTCTGAGAATTTCATAGTTGCCGGCGATGTTGTTGCGCAATTCATCAAATGCAAAGGTGTCTTGTGGCATCTCTTCGATTGTCTGGAGAACCGATTCTCTGGAGATTTCCCTCTTCACAGATGGCTTTTTATTCTTCTTCTCGGTTTTCGTTTCCACGTTCTTTTGTGCCTCTCGTTCTGCACGAATCCAGTGAAGCAATGCATGAGCTGGTTCATCTTTCGCTGACTGAGGTACTAGCTTCCCAACATATGCCCGCTTCAAGATAGACTGGCGAAATTTCGCCAATCGTCTCAGATCGGTGTCAACAGCGGACTCGACCGCATTGGCCACAGTGATTAGCCTATCATATTCGCTGATTATAATGTGCTGTTCAGCCAGTGGTGGTAACGCAACTGCCATCTCAGCGAGTCGTTGCCCACCAAGATGGTGAATTCCAACACCTTTTGCGATCTGGCCAAATCTGCCTGTCCTGGCATCTTTCAGAAAATGAATCTGCAGATATTCCGGCGGCAAGCCAATCGTCTGCACACGTATCAAGGTGTTCTGAAAACAACAGCCGTCAATCTCTTCGCGCCAGATGAATGACTTGCCTACTTCATTTGGACTGCCAGACGCCTCAGAAAGCAGGATGTCGCCAACGCGAAGCTGATACCGCTCAAAGTCCGCAGGCGGGAAATTCATCTCCGCTACATCCGAGATGTCGAGTCCATCCCAGGTGGCATTTGCGGCGCGCAGATAGGGACGCATGTATGGTCCTTGATGATTCTGCGGAGATCGTTGGCGTCCCAATTGCACGGTTCCCAACTGTTCCACTGTCGCCCAACACCACCCCTCCGGCAGTTCCGGCAGTCCCGCCACATCCGGCTGCGCCGGTTCCTGATACTTCGCCTTCCACTTCTCATCCTTCGGCAGATACTTCTCGTACGCCGTCTCGGGCACGTCTAGCCACGTATCTTCCAGCGGCTCCGCTGACGCCTGCTCGGATGCCTTGCGCGCATCGGCCAGGGCGCGCTGCCTGGCGCGTTCAACCAGGCGTGCCCACTCCTCGGCCTCCCACTTCGCCCGGCGCTCCTTGAGAATCCTTGCCAGCAGGTCGTCCGCCCGCTCGTAGGTGCGCCTTTCCTGGCGGGCCAACTCGGCTTCGGTGGAGACGAGCCGTCCTTCGCACGCCGCCTTGAGCAGCGCGCTCTTGTACTGCGCCAGCCGCGCCTGCGCCCGCCGCAGCGCCGCCTCCGCCGCATCAAGCCGCGTGAAGTAGGACTCGATGGCTTCGACGATGCGGTGTTGTTCGTTCAGGGGAGCGAGAGGAAGTGCATAGGTAACGACGAAGTCCTCCGGGACGCGTAGCTGCCCCGCAGTACCGCTGAAACTCGCCTTGGCATCAGCACGAAACGTTGTCTGTCTGATGAAATGAAAAATCCAGTCCCGTGATACACCGTCGTAAGGCCGAATGACATGGAACTCCGTGGAACCAAAGCCTATGCCGTTGGGCAAACTGTGGGCAATTGCTGCTTTGCCGTTCTCCATGCTGGGCGTTATCTTCGCAAAGAGCACGTCGCCATCTGCGAAGGCTGAATATCCACGCTTGACCTCGCCTAATGGGCGAACCGATGCTTGGTCAATCGTTCCCGACTCGGCATTCACCGCGCTCATGGGCACAAATGCGACTTCATCAACATCGGTCAGTTCAGCAAGCTGAGGTGGTCGCTTGTTGATTTCGGCAACTTCGCCAATCGTCGTCCACACCCAGCCATTCGGCAGGTCAGTCAAAGGTTCCGTCATTGCGTTCTGCTATTCATGATTCGTGTCGCTGCGTCAGTCACGGTACGGCGCTCTTACTTCAAACGACGACTAGCGCGTTATTGAGTTCCATCAGGATCGAGTTGACTTCGCCGCCAAAGACGTGGCGGGCGCTGATGAGGCCGCCGCGGCGGTAGAACTCCCCCTCGCTCAGATCGTTGGGCCGGATGTCCAGGTTGACGCCAATGTGCGCGGCGATAGTGTCCAGCCACCAGCGTTGTTCGGCGCTGAAGCGGCGGCCGTGCGCCTCCTGCACCGCCAGCCACTCTTTGTAGCGCCGCTGCACCAGTTCGGGATAGGGCGCCAGTTCGTCATCCAACTGGATGGCATGGCGCACCAGCGAGACCAGGTCGCTCAACACGCGGCGCCCGCCGGCGTCGCGCACCTTGTCCTTCTCCAGTTGCGCATAGGCGCGCCACAGGCTCTCTGTGCTCCAGTTGTGCGGCGGCTGCCTGAGCCGCTCGGCCAGCTCCGCCACCTGCTCGTCGGTCACGCGGCGCTGGCTGTAGGGCTGGCTGTAGATGATCTGCAACGCCGTAATCTCGTCGATGTGCGCCTCGATAAACTGCTGGAACGATTCGACCGTCTCGCGTGCCGACGCGGTCGCCGCCGGGCTGAAACCGGCCTCGCGCACCACATCGAGGCTGACCGTATCGATGGTCTGTTCGGTCGCCTGCTGCTCCGCAATCAGCAGCGCGCGCAGCGCCGGGTTGGTGACCAACGGCTCCACGGCAGCCTTGCGCAGACGGTCGCCAACCGCCTCGATCACCTGCGCATATTCCTCGGCGTTCTCGTCCAGCCCAGGCTGTTCCTGCTGCGCCACCGCCAGCAGATGGTCGGGGTCGATGGCATCGAGCAGCCGGTTCGCCAGCGTCTTCAACGAGTGGCCGCTGCCCTGGCCGGCAATCGCCTGGCGCTGCTCCGGGCGCAGACGGCGCTCCAACCGCGCCAGCCTGGCCGCCAGCGACGAGACCGTATCGGCGTCGTGCGCGCCCCAGGCGACCTGCTCCAGCAGCTTGTCAAAGGGCACCGATCGCTTGCGTTCCAGCGACTGGCTGTCGACCTTTGGGCTGTCGACCACGCCCACGGCATCGACGATGACAAAATGATCCTTGCTGTCGGCGTCCGGCGTTGCCTGCTGCAACTCGGTCGGAGTGACGACACGCCCGCCGCGCCCGCGCATCTGCTCGAAGAGCACGCGTGACTTGACGAGGCGCATGAAGAAGACGATCTCCAGCGGCTTGATGTCGGTGCCCGTGGCGATCATGTCCACCGTGACGGCAATGCGCGGATGGTAGCTGATGCGAAAGTCCTGGATCAGATCCTCCGGTTTGACGCCGCTCACCTTGTAGGTGATCTTCTTGCAGAAGTCGTTGCCCCGGCCAAACTCCTCGCGCACGATGCGCACAATATCTTCGGCGTGGCTGTCGTCCTTGGCAAAAATCAGCGTCTTAGGCGTCTCTTTGCGTCCGGGGAAGATCTCCGTAAACAGCCGGTCGCGGAAGGTGCGAATCACCGTGCGAATCTGGTCTTCTGCCACCACGCTGCGGTCAAGCTCGCTGCCTGCATAGCTAAAATCTTCGTCCAGACGCTCCCAGCGCAGCGCGCGTGTCAGCGCGTCGCGCTGGCCCACACTATAACCGGCTTTGACGGTGCTGCCCGCTTCGGTAATCTGCGTGCGAATGCGGTAGACCTCGCCGTCCACATTGATGCCGTCGGCCACCGCCCGTGTGCGGCTGTACTCCATGACCAGGTTGCGATGAAAAAAGCCAAAAGTCTGTTTGGAGGGCGTCGCCGTCAGCCCGATCAGAAAGGCGTCGAAATACTCCAGCACCTGGCGCCAGACATTGTAGATCGAACGGTGGCATTCGTCGATGACGATGACATCAAAATACTCGATGGGAATCGCTCGGTTGTAGATCACCTGCTTAGGGGGCAGGTCGGCGGGCAGGTCGCCGTCGAAGAGCGATGCTTCCTCGTTGCCAGCATCATAGTCCGGCTCGCCGGAGAGAATCGAGTAGAGGCGCTGCACCGTCGTAATGCAGACGCGGCTGACGTCGTCCAGCACGTTCGCCTGCAAGTGCTGTACGTTGTAGAGTTCGGTGAACTTGCGCCCGTCGTCCGGCGTGACAAACTGCTGAAACTCCTTGTAGGCCTGGCGCCCCAGATTGCTGCGATCGACGAGAAAAAGCACGCGGCGTGCGCCAGCATGTTTGATCAGGCGGTAGACAAAATTCACGGCGGTAAAAGTCTTGCCGGTGCCAGTCGCCATCTGGATCAACGCTCGCGGCCGGTTGTCGCGCAGCGAGCGCTCCAGGTTCTCAATCGCTTCAGTCTGCACTGGCCATAGCGCCCGATTGTCCAAATCCGGCATGGTAAGCACGCGCGTCCGCAGCGTCCCTGCCTCATGCACCCACACCCGCAGCGTCTCCGCCCGATGAAAGGCAAAGAGTTGCCGGCTGCGCGGGTCGGGGTCCAGCCCGTTGGTGAAGAAGGTCTCGACGCCCGTGCTTTCATAGAGAAACGGCAGCGGTTTGCGCCAGGCGGGCGGGATATCCGGTAGCCCGTCGCTGTACTTGGCCGACTGCGACTCGACGCCGCTCAGCGGTGTGCCCATTTTCTTGGCCTCCACCGCGCCCACGGCCATGCGATCCACCAACAGCAGATAGTCGGCAAAGCCGGTTTTCAGCGGGAATTCGCGCACGGCAATGCCCGTCGCTGCTGCGGGGTTGAAATCCGCGCGATCCTGCACGACCCAACCGGCGTCGGCAAGCATGCGGTCGATTTGCTTGCGGGCCTTGGCTTCGGGGAAAGAAGGATTTGTCATTTCGCCAGCGTAAAAGAGAAAAATAACTTCGGCATGGTCAGGATTATAGCGAACCAACGATCCGGGCGCAACAGGAGATGTACGTTGCACTGGTCAACCCAGGATGCTTTGCGACACACCCAACACCACCACAACGCCGACCCAGGCGCTGGGCCGTCGCGGCGCGCCCGCGCCTTGCGCGCCCGCGCGCGCCGGTAAAGCCAGCCGCGATAGCACAGCAAGCCGTAGACGAGCAGCACCGCCAGCCCGGCGCCGATGGAAAAGTTGAGCCAGATATGGCGTGTTCTTGGTCATCCACCCGTCTGGCGGTATGATGCCCCTATTTTCTTCCACACCACAATTGACAAGGAGCACACACATGTCCAGCGGTAAACTCGTCCGCCCCCACGGCCTGTTCTTTGAGGAATTTATCATCGGCGACCAGACCGAAAGCGTCGGGCGTACGGTGACTGAAACCGACATCGTCGCCTTTGCCGGCGTCTCTGGCGACTACAATTTGATCCACACGGACGCCGAATATAGCAAAGGGCAGATGTTTGGTCAGCGCGTCGCGCATGGCCTGCTCGTGCTCAGCATTGCCAGCGGGCTGGCAGTGCGGCTGGGCTTTATGGAGGATACGATCCTTGCCTTCCGCAGCCTGGAGTGGAAGTTCACGGCGCCGGTCTTCATCGGCGACACGATCCGGCTGCGCGTCACCGTGGAGGCCACCAAGCCCATGCCGCGGCTGGGCGGTGGGCTGGTGACGCTGAAAATGGAAGTGATGAACCAGAAAGATGAAGTCGTCAACCGCGGCAGTTGGGATGTGCTTTGTCGCAGCCAGGCGTAAACACGCGCAGTAAGCATGAGCCGCCTCAACGGAAGCCCAGCCCGCGCTCTTTCAAGCTCACATAGCGGTTGCGCCCGATCACCAGGTGGTCAAGCACGTCGATGTCGAGCAGGCGGCCCGCCTCAACCAGTTGCTCGGTGACGCGCACATCTTCCGGGCTGGGCGTCGGGTCGCCGCTGGGGTGGTTGTGGACGACAATGATCGAGGCGCAATTGGCGCGGATCGCTTCGCGAAAGACCTCGCCTACGCGCACAACCGCGGTGTTGAGGTTGCCTGCATAGACGTTGACCACCCGGATCACGACGTTCTTGGTGTCGAGCAGCACCGCGCGCAGATGCTCCTGTTCGAGCAGGCTCATCTCCAGCATCAGCAGGTTGGCGACATCGGCGGGGCTGCGCACCTGCGGGCGCTCGTGCGGGGACGTGGCCAGCAGACGCCGCCCCAACTCCAGCGCGGCTTTGATCTGGGTCGCCTTCGCTTCGCCGATGCCGTGCACCAGACACAGCTCGTCATGGCTGGCCTGCGCCAGACCGGGCAGCCCGCCGAACTGGCTCAGCAGCCGCTCGGCCATGCGGAGAACATTTTCGCCGCGCCCACCCATGCGCAGGATGATGGCAAGCAGCTCGGCCGTGCTCAGGGCGCCGGACCCGGCGTAGACCATCCGCTCCCGCGGCCGCAAATCCACCGGCAGATCGCGAATCATCGGCGTGTATTCAACGACGGGGACAGTTTCCACAATGACCTCCAATTGTGATGCGTAATGCAGGAATTTTTTCTCTGCGAACCGCTGTCTCTCCGCGCCTCTGCGTCAGAGGCAATCTTCAAGGTAGCCCGGCAACCTGTCGATACGCTGCGGCCACGCTGTAGAGAAACTGATGGGCGTCACGCCAGGTGGGGCCGGGCAGCGGCGTTTCCAACTTGGCGGCGATGGCGTGCGCCAACCGCAGGGTCAGTGTGGGATCGGTGCGACCGCGCGCCTGGCGGTCGAGCATGGCGCAGATGAGCTGATAGTCGTCGCCGGACAAGCGCCGGATGGTGTGGATGTCCGGCAAGGTGGCATCGGCAGCCGGCGCCACCTTGCGCCGCGCCGGTTGGACAAGCGCATCCAGGCGAACAGCATCCGGCTGCCGGATGACCAGCGTGCCCGCGGCAAAGTCCCCCAGGCGCCGGACATTGCGGTTGAAAAACATCGTCACAAAACCGAGGGCATAGGCGGCAGGCAGGAAATCGACCAGCCGCACCAGGTTGCGAATAGCCACTTCGAGAAAGCCAGGCCCACTGCCGTCGAGTTTGACCACGCGCGTGCCTGCCAGCCGCTTGCCAGGCGTCTGCCCCTGCCATCCCAGCTCGAAGACCAGATAGTAGCCCCAGAACAGACCGAAATTGATCAGCGCATAGATGGCAATGACAAGCCCAGCCACCCATCCGGGATCGTCGGCAAAATCGGTTACGCCCCCGCCATTTTCGCTGACCGCGCCGAGCGCCACGCCCAATAAAATGTTGAGCAAAAAGAGCAGCAACACAATCAGAAACGTGTCAATGAGCGCGCCGATGAAGCGACTGCCAATGCCGGCGATCTGGAAGTCGAAAGTTACGTTTTCCGGCGTGGCGATGGTATACTCATCGCCATCTAACGGGCGCAGGTCGGATGGACTCTCCACGGATTTATTCCCAAGATGAATTTAGAATTTTTTCTTCAGCGCCGGCGCACAAGCTGGCAACGGATGGAGACGCTGCTCCAGCAGGCTGGCGCCGACCCGCGCCGTTTGTCGGCGCAGGAACTCGACGAACTTGGTCTACTCTATCGCTCGCTCACTTCAGACCTGGCCCTTGCCCAGCGCGACTTTCCTCAGCAACAGGTGACGCGTTATTTGAACCAATTGGTCGGACGCGCCCATACGCTCATCTATCGGGGCGAACCGCTGCGACGGCGCCAACTCACGCACTTTTATCAGCGTGGGTTTCCGCAATTATACCGCGCCCTCCTCCCCTACACGATTGCGGCATTTGTCCTGTTTTTGGCGCCGGCAGTCGCAGCGTTATGGGCCGTGGCCGTCAACCCGGATTGGATCTACGTGATCGAGGGGCCAGCCATCGCTGACCTGGTGGCGCAGGTCGAGCAGGGCGAATTATGGACCGAGATCGCACCCGGCGTCCGTTCGGCGGCGTCATCGCTGATCATGACGAACAACATCCAGGTGATGTTTCTGACCTTTGCGGGAGGGCTGACCGCGGGGCTGCTCACCTTTTGGGTGTTGCTCAGCAATGGCATGCATCTTGGCGCCATCTTTGGCTTGTTGATCGTGCACGATCTGGCGTGGGGGCTGGCCGAGTTCATCGTTGCTCACGGCGTCGTCGAGCTGAGCGTCATCTTTCTGGCGGGTGGCTGCGGTCTCTATGTAGGCGATGGCCTGCTGCGTCCCGGATTAGCCAGCCGCAAAGATCTGCTCATCCAGCGCACACGCATTGGCGTGCAGTTGATTCTTGGCTCCGCGCCTTTCCTGGTCGCGGCTGGCCTCATCGAAGGCTTTCTCAGCCCGTCGGCAGCGCCCTGGTGGGTGAAGGCGGCGGTGGGCGCCTTGTCAGGCACAGCCCTCTATGCTTACTGGCTGGGCGCGGGCCGCAATCCTACGGAAATATAACGACATGCGCATACAATTCTACGAACGCACCGCCTATCATCTATCGGATCAGCCCGTGCCAAGCTGTTTTGTGCGGTTGGACGAGCTGTTCGATCAACACTTTACCACGTTTGAGGATGCCTACAGCCACCCATGCGTCGTGATGGCCGAGAGCCTGTGCGGGCGCATGGCCGACGTCGAGATGTACGCCTTTCTGATCGAGGATGCCCGTAAACGCCACACCGTGGATCCGAAAGCCGAGGCGAAGGCCGCCATCCTCACGCGATCATTCTGGGTTGGCTATTTGGGCGCCGGCCGTGCGTTGTTGGACGTGGGCGCCGCGGTGCTGGCCGGCCTCTATGGACTCTCGCTCTCAACGGCCACGACGACCTTCGCCAGCGGCGACTTCTGGCATCAATTGGTTTCCAGCCAGCCGAACGTGCACCGGCGCTACCATCCGTTGCGTCTGTTCGTCACCGAATTTATGCGCTGGACGACCGAAAGCGCGCATAGGATTCCGCCGATCCTGGTGATCGAGGCGCAGTTTGGCAAATATGCCCCGCGCGACAACCGGCTACAATTCTACGACGAGCCTGATTTCACCCTCGCCGAGATGAGCAGCGTGACCATGCACGCCCGCTGGATCGACCCGTTGGCGCTGCACGATCGCTGGAAGCCCCAGTTTATGCTGCTGTGTGAAAAACTCGCGGTCGATCTGGAGAAAGGGCTTGACCGCACGCGCCGTTAAAGACGCTAACGAACCCTTGACGCAAAGTCGCAGAGGGGCAGAGGTTCGCGGAAAAGAGCAAGAAGATTCTGCCGGCTTCCTCTGCCCCTCCACGCACGCGTCAAAGTGGGAAGCTTCTCGTCGTCTCCTGTGGTATGATCGCAAGCATGGGTCATCCTAGCCGCGACACGCTTATCGAACAGTTGCAAAGCGTGCCCTATTTTGCCGGTTTGCACGCTGCCACCTTGCACACGTTGGCCGATCTCGCCACCTGGCATGAGTACGCGCCGGGCGCCGTCGTCTTTTTGGAAGGCGAACTCAATACCGGCCTTTACAGCGTTCATACCGGCTGGGTCAAAGTGGTGATGTTTTCGCTCGATGGCCGCGAACAGGTGTTGCGCTACTTTGGCCCCGGCGAGGTTTTCAACGAGATCGGCCTCTTTCTGGCGCGGCCCAACCCCGCCACCGCCCTCGCACTGGAGCAGAGCGGGCTGTGGCAACTGCACCGCTCGGCGTCGCAGCCATTGTTGGCCGCGCACCCAGATCTGCTCCTGCAAGTCATGGCGAACATGGCCGAGCGCATCGCCTATCTCGCCGGCATGGTGGCCGACCTGTCGTTGCACACCGTCGAAGTGCGTCTGGCGCGCCTGCTGCTCGACGCGGCGCCGGACGATGCACTGGTGCGCCAATCCTGGCTGACGCAAGCCGAACTGGCTGCTCGGCTGGGCACAGCGCCGGATGTCCTGAGCCGCGCGCTGCGCGGCTTGGCTGACGCCGGCTTGATCCAGTTCGACCGCCGTCAGATCAGCATCCTCGATCGCCCTGAATTGACTCAACGCGCCCGGTTGGTTGAGTAATTCGCCGGCGCGACCCAACGCCGCAGCCGCCTACCCGTCGGCTTCACTGAATTTCAGCCGTCAAACCCGATAAAAGTCGTGGAAACAGCCGCGCAAAACCGTTATGCTTGGCATCAAGATTGATTGATTCCGTATGCAAAACCTTTCTTCAGGAGATGTCAAGATGTCAGAAACAATGACGATGCAGACTATTTTTTTCCCATCGGTAGAGAAACAGGTCATTTTTGGCGAGGATGGCCCGCGACCGCAATTTCTCGTCGACAGCGAAAAGCTCAAGGTGCTTGTGGCGGGTCTGGAGCCGGGGCAACAGATCCCAACACACCCCGAAACGCTGGCCGTCTACTATTTCCTGGAGGGCGAAGGCGTGATGACCGTCAATCACGAGGAGTTCGCCGTCACCGCTGGCTCGACCATCGTGACGCCACTCGGCGCCGCCCGCGGGATGCGCGCCACCACCCGCCTGATTTTCCTCGCCGCCAAAAGCTAGAGGCTGGCCTGGAAAGCCATTTATTTTGACGCGAAGGCGCGGAGATGTAGAGAAAACGCAGAGAAGGCTGGTAGAAATCTTTTATTTTTCTCTGCGCACCTCAGCGACTTCGCGCCTCCGCGTCAAATAGTTCCTTCACTCACAAGGAGAATCCTGATGTTGAACCCATTCTTGCTGATGGCTGCTTTTTACCTGATCGTGGCGATTGTGGCAGTGGCGGACGCCGCGCTGACCAGCTTCGGGCTGCTGCCGTGGTTTACGGGCCTGCCCTGGTTGCGCGTGCATTTCATCACGATCGGCGTTTTCACGGAGGCCGCCTTTGGCGTGCTGCCCGCCTTTCTGGCCGCGCGTCGCGGCGCGCCGCCGCCGACGACGCGCTGGGACATATGGTTGCTTCTCAACGCTGGCCTGGTGGTGTTGCTGGCAGGCATCCCCAGCATCAATCCGGCCTTGATCATCACCGGCGGCACGTTAGTTTTCATCGCGGCGCTCTTGCTGATCCTGCAATTGCGCGGGCTGGGCCTCGCGCAGACGCCGGGTAACGGCAGCCTCAAATTCTACGTGACCGGGCTTGTCTATCTGCTGACCGGCATCTTGGTCGGCACAGGGCTTTGGGTAGGGTGGAGCGAACCGCTGCGCATCGGCGTCCCCAAAGAGGTGCACATCCACGCCAACAGTTGGGGCTTTGCCTCACTGGTCTTTGCCGGGCTGTTGATTGATTTAGTGCCGGCGCTCACCGCCGCGCCGCTGGCGTCGCGACGCACCACGACCTCTATCTTCTGGGCGATGGCGCTCGGCGCGCTGGGGCTGGTGTTGGGGCCTTGGCTGCATGGCAACTTGTTTGCGACCGTGCCGGGCCTGGTGTTGCACATTACCGCCACGGTCTGGCTGCTGGTTGTGCTGGTGCAGGCGCTGCGCCGACATGGTCTCTTTGCCCGCGCGGGCGCGTGGCACCTGGTCGTCTCCTATGTGTGGATTTTGCTGCCGGTGCTGATGGCGCCATTGATCTTGCTGGGCGTCGCCAACGTGCCTGGGGCGGACATCGAAGCAACCGCGCCGCAGGCGTTGGTCTACGGGTGGATGCTGCAATTCTTCTACGCTGTGACCCCTTATTTCGTGGCGCGCTGGTTGCTGCGGGATGCCAATGCGCGGCTGGGCGGCAATTGGTTGAGCCTGGCTGCCGTAAATCTGGGCAGCGTGTTGATCTGGGCCAGCATCTTCTTGGTGGAGATCCGTGCACCGCTCCATGCCACAAGTTATGTGCTGCTGGGCGTGTCGCTGGTCGCGGCGGCTTGGGAGACGATCTCAATTACGTTGACAGCGTTGCGGCGTGCGGAACAGAGCGCCCCACAGACGGCTTGAGCAATTGCCAACCGCAAAGTTAAAAGAGAGTGATTTTCAGTACTTCACGAATTTCACGCGAAACTGCGAAGAACGCGAAGGAAACCATCTTCGACTTCGCAGCTTCGCGTGAGACAAAATCGTGAACTGCTGAGTTTAGCGACTGATGCGCGGCCGCACCTGTTTGCCAAGCAGTTGTAGGCCGCGTTCAGGCGTCAATCCGTGCGGGGTGCCGAACTCTACGCGTGTGGCGCCGGCGGCGAAAAGCGCTTCAGCGTGGGCCGCCACAGCATCGGGCGCACCGGCGATGGCAAAGCGGTCGAGCAGGTCATCGGAGATGAGCGCGGCCGCCGCGGCGAAATCGTAGCGCGCCGCAGCTTCTTTCAGCCGGCCGAGCAGCTCCGGCTCGATCGACGTCGTCGGGTCCAACTCGGCGACAACGGGCAGGTAGAGCGCCACCTCACGCCGCGCCAGCCGTCGCGCGGCCGCGCCATCCTCGTCCACCACCGACACCGCACCGATGACGATCTCCACCTTGCGTTGGGTTGCTGCGGCGTCTTCCGTTTCTCTGCGCATCCTCTGCACACCATACGTTGCTGCGTCAAAATCCAGAATTCTCCTGAAATGTGGGATCACGTCAGGGTTGGCGCTGCCGCCGATCTTGATCGCGGTGATTTCGTCGAGACAGGCGCGGATCGTCTGTTCGCCCCACGCGCCGAGCAGAAAGGGAATATCCGGCCGCAGGATGGGCCAGCGCAGCGCGTCGCCGCCGGCTAGCGGGAAGATCTCGCCGGGCAGCGGGGCCGGGTCGCGACGCAGCAAATGGCGCACCGCGCGCAGCGCCTCGCGCAGCGCGGTGACGCTGCGTTGCGGATGCAGCCCGACAAAGCCCAGCCAGCTCCCGCGCGCCAGGCCAAGATAGGCGCGGCCATGGCTCGCCTCGTCGATCAGGGCAATGTTGCCGGCGATGTTGATGGGGTGGCAAGTGAAGGGATTGACCGCGGCCACGCCGAGCGTGATGCGCTGCGTCGCCCGCGCCATCTCCAACAGCGGCAGCCAGGCCGGCTGGTAAAGCATGTCGTTGTAGACGGTGACAGCGTCGAAGCCGTAATTTTCGACCGCGGCGGCCAGCGCGCCATAGGCGGTCAGCGCCTTGTCGGTCTGGAAGGCGATCGAAAGTTGGCGCGTGGCGGATTCAGCGCGCATCGACATTGACGCTCAGTTCGCGCAGGCTGGCGGCAAGTGTTTCCGCGCGTTGGGGCAATAGCACAGCGCGCTGGCGCTTGGGTAGCAGGGTGTCCACGAACGTATCATCCTCCGTAACAATCAACAGCGCCTATCCATCCGCGCCTATGGGTTTTCCCCGGTGGCGGTGGGGCGGTCTGGGTCGGCGCTCCACTCACTCCAGGAGCCGACATAGAGCCGGCCCAGGCCCAGCCCCGCCACTTCCAGCGCGATCAGATTGTGAACAGCGCTGACGCCAGAGCCACAATAAAAGATTGCCATCGTGGGCGTCGCATCTTCCAGCAGTGACTCGTACCGTTCGCGCAATTCACCCGCGGCGAGAAAACGCCCGTCAGCGTCCAGATTCAGCGCGTACGGCGCGTTGACCGCGCCCGGAATGTGCCCGGCGGCCGGGTCGATGGTTTCATTTTCGCCGCGGTAGCGGTCGGCCGCGCGCGCATCGAAGAGACGCAAGGTGGGATCGTCGCGTCGCTGCATCAACTCATCAACGGTGGCTTGAAGCTGCGGACGCGGGCGGGGCGTAAAGGCGCGGGGCGCGCGCTGCTCCGCGCCGCCGCGCGTGGGGCGTTCCTCCGCCTGCCAGGCCCGCCAATCACCATCGAGCACCGCCACCGCGTCGTGACCCAGCCAGCGCAGCATCCACCACAGCCGGCCAGCATAGACGCTGCTTGCATCATCGTACACAACTACCTGAACCTGGTCATCGATGCCCCACGCCGAGAGCTGCGCTGCAAAATCCTCGCTCGCCGGTAAGGGGTGGCGGCCCGTCTTGCCAGGAAGCGGCGGGCTGGAAAGGTCTTCGTCCAGATGGGCGTAGACCGCGCCGGGAATATGCGCGGCCAGGTAGTCGCGGCGCCCCTTCGCTGGTTCGGCCAGCGCAAAGCGACAATCGACGATCACCCAAGCGGGATCGTCGAGATGGGCGGCCACTTCCTCACTCGAAATCAACGTTGTAAATGCCATCAAACACCCCGTTCTTGTAATTCACAACTATCTTTACACTTTGGGCGCTTTCCCAAGATGACAGAGCATAACGCTTGTCAAGCATTCATCTGTCGCTGAGAAAGGCTGCGCACTGCGAGGCCGTCCTATGGCTGCGCCGCCGAAATCCTGCGCCCTTGCGCCACCGCGCCGACGCGCGCCACAGGACCGCCGGCCGGCGCCAGCACCGCGGTGAAGGTGGACTCGCCCCCGCGCGGCACCACGTTGTAGTCCGGCTCGATCTTGCGCGTGGCGACGACGCGGCCCAGCGAATCATACGCGGTCAGCACGACCTGCACCTGCACCGCTTCCTCCGGCCCAATGTTTTTGACGCGCCCCGTCACGGTGTATGAGGCGTACCCCTCGCTCGTGAACTCAATATCGTTGACTTCCAGGTCGCGGTAGTAGCTGCCGATATAGGCGGGCACGGCGCGCAAGGCAAAGACCTGATAGCGGGCGAATTTGCCCGGCCGTTCGCCAAAGAGCACAGCAAATGGCGCGCGTTCGTCAGCATCGACCAGATCGAGCGCCACGAGCCCTTCGGCGCGCGCCACTTCCGCCCCCGCATCATCCAGCAGCATCACGCCGACGCGCACTTGCTCCAGCGGCGCGCCCGTGTTGTTCCACACTTCGCCGAGCACCGACAGGCCGCCGATCGTCGTCTCGCTGAAGTGGATATTCTCCACCGCCACGGGCAACGGCGTGGGCGTCGGCGTGAGCGTGGTGGCGAGTGCGGCGTCAACCTCCTCCTGGCGTGGGATGATCAGCTCCTGGCCAAGTTGGAGCAGGCGCGGGTCGAGGATGCCATTGGCGTCCTGCAACGCAGAGACGCTGACGTTGTACTGCGAGGCAACGGAGAGCAGCGTTTCGCCGGATTGAATAGCGTGTACGATCGGCGTCGGCGTGACCGTGGGTGTATAGGTCGGCTCCGGCGTGTAGGGGGCGGGCGTCGCGGTCGGTTCCAGCGTGGCGACCACGACATTGACCGAAAGCGTGGCCGTCGGCGGCGGCGTGGGCGTGGGCGACAGGGTGATGACCTGGCCGCAGCCCGCCAACAATCCCATTACGACCAGCAGACTCAGCCCAACTACCAACGTGCGCGCTCTAGGATGCGTTTGCATTTGACGTGGGAACATATAGACTGGAGTATAGCATAGGCGGCTTTAGGCCGCAGAAAAGCTATAGAATAGGAAGAGGAAACCGACCATGACTAAAATCGCTATTATCTCTGACAGCCATGACCAGATCGTTTCATTGACCCACGCGCTCGATCTGGCAAATGCCGCCGGCGCCGCGATGTTGCTGCACTGCGGCGACTTGTGCGCGCCGTTTATGCTCAACCTGCTGGGAGAGCGCTTCGCCGGCCCGGTGCACGTCGTCTTTGGCAACAACGACGGCGATGGACGGCTGCTGCAAGTCATTGCCGCCAAACATCCTCACGTCACACTGCACGGCATCTACGCCGAGCTGGCGGTCGATGAACGGCGGCTGGCGATGATTCATTACCCGGAGCCGGCGCGGCGCATCGCGCAATCCGGCCAGTTCGACCTGGTCTGTTACGGGCACGACCACACCAGGCTATTGGAGCAGGTCGGGCAGGGGTGGCTGCTCAACCCGGGCGAGTTGCTCGGCATGAAGGGCGCGGCGTCGTGGGCAATTTACGATACAGAGACGGGCGTGGCAAAGATCGAGATGCTTTGACAGACCCGTCCCCTGCACGTGTTTGAAGCGCTATGCCCGGTCGATCACGGCCAGACAGCGGTCGATCTCCTCGATCGTGTTGTAGTGCGCCAGCCCGATGCGCACGAGGCCGCCGCTTTGCTCCACACCCAGCCGTTCGCTGATCGAGACAGCGTAGAAGTTGCCGTTCCACACGAAGATGTTCTGCTCGGCCAGTTTGGTGGCGATTTGCTCCGGCGTCAGCCCCTCTTTGCGGATCGAGACGGTCGCCACGCGGTGTTCCCACTCCATGCGGTTGGTGATGCCGTAGATGCGCACGCGTGGAATGGATTTGAGGCCGGTGATCAGACGGTCGATCAACTGGTGTTCGTAGTCGCCGATGACTTTCCAGGCGGCGGCCAGTTGCTCGCGGCGTGACGCATTGCCGGCGACGTTGCCATAGGCGACGCCCAACCCGGCGATGTAGTCGATCGCGGCGGCCGCGCCCACCAACCCCTCGTGATTTTTCGTGCCGGTCTCCCACTTGCCGGGTAATTCCTCGCCGGCCGGGCGCACGCGGTAGGCGCGCAGCCGCTCCAGATGCTCCTGCTTGCCGTAGAGGATGCCGACATGGGGGCCAAAAAATTTGTACGCGCTGCACGCCAGGAAGTCACAGTCGAGCGCCTTGACGTCGATCAACCCGTGCGGCGCGTACTGGACGGCGTCGATGAAGGAGTAGGCGCCGGCCGCCTTAGCCCAGCCCACAATTGTCTTGACATCGTTAATCGTGCCGACCGCATTGCTGGCATACCCGACCGCCACCAGCCGCGTGCGTGCGTTGATCAGCGACTGCACGTGTTCCATGTCGAGCGTGCAGCTTTCCATGTCCACGTCGGCCCAGCGCACCTGCGCGCCGGTGTCCTCGGCCAGCATTACCCACGGCCAGACATTGGCGTCATGATCGAGTCGCGTCACCACGATCTCATCGTCGGGACCAAACTCGGCCGCGAGTGAGCGACCCAAGGCGAAGGTCAGGCTGGTCATGTTGTTGCCAAAGACAATCTCTTGCGGCGCGCTGCCGAGCAGATCGGCCGCGGCCTGCCGCGCCTCATCGAGGCGCGCGTCGCTGAGCAGGCTGGTGGCGAAGACGCCGTGCGTGTTGGCGTTCGTGCGCGTCAAGTAATCGCTCATGGCGCGCACGACTGAATCGTGCACTTGCGTGCCGCCGGGGTTGTCGAAGAAGACGGCAGGTTTGCCGTTGTAGCGCTCGCTGAGCGCCGGGAACTGCTGGCGAACGGCCAGGACATCAAGCATGACTACGCTCCCAAGAATTTATGGTTTTTATGAAATTACATCCATACCACTGTCGTCCATAGAATCGAGCGGCAGGATCTCCACATTCTCCGGGACCTCGATCGCCGGTGCGGCGTCGAAATCGGCGTAGCTGGCGTTCATGTCGAAGGTGAAGATCGGCTTCGCAGCTCGCAGCTCCTGCGGAATTTCCTCTCCGCTCATCGCCGCCATCGTGAGCAGCCCGCTCAGATCGAGCTGCAGGAAGATATTGTTGTCGTAGATGTAGGGCGCATCGAGACCGACGGTCTGCACGATCTCGAATTGGGCCGAGCGCGCCAGCATGTTCGCCAGCAGTTGCACGCCGAGGATGCCGGTTCCCAATTCTTGCTCATCGACCGGCTCGTCCGTGGCGGCCACCATGGATTCCGCGGCCTGGCGCAACAACTGCGTGAAAGCGGGGTTGGCAACCAGGTCGCCCAGTTCGAGCTTGGTGCGGAAAATTGCCACCGCCGCGCCGCCGCGTTCCTCATCCTCCAATCGTTCGACGGAGACATAGGGCGCCAGCAAGGCGCGCATCTCCTCATCCATCATCAGTTGATTGAATGCCAGGCTCGCCTGCATCGATTGCAGCGTGGAGACATCCGGTGCAGCCATTGTCCCGGCCATCTCGCGTTCCATCTGTCCGGCGAAGTCGACGCCGATCCACCCGTCGATGCCTTCGGACTCCAGTTCGGCGCGCAGTTCGGGGAAACTCTCCGCCAACGCGTCCATGTCGATGTAGGCGTAGCCGTTCACCATGCGCATCTGCATGGCGATGCTGTCAGGGATCATTACCCCTTCATCCGCTTCGATGGCGTCGAGCAGCAACCGCGGCAGCGACATCTCCATCTCCAGGCTCATGCCCAGCTTGGCGTAGAAATCCAGGATCATCTGTTGGAACTCGTCCACGCCGGCCAGCATATCCTCCGGGCTGCGCGTGGCAAGTTCGCGCATCGTCTCATTCAGCGCCGGATCGAGATGCATCGTCATGCCCATGGTCATCCCGAACGTCATGTCTTCGTCCGCAATCTCAGGGATGCCGGCAAGGCTCGAATCCAGCGCCAGCGACATCGTCATCGACGACACGCCGCGCATCAATTCCTGGGAGTCGGCCAACAGTTGGCAGTCGGCTTCAGCCAGGTCGCCGCAGAAAGGCGGCGGCAGCGGTGGCAGGTCGCGCTGCACAAGCCCATTGCCGGGTAGCCACAAAACAAGGCTCAACAAGATCGTCGCTAAGAGTTCCATAAAAGTCTCCTTTCATGTGTTTGGGCGCTCCCAAACCAGGTCCAATAGAAAAGCTACACCTGTGATGACGGCGAATGTAGAGAGAAAGTTATCCATAACGAACTATAAAATGTGCTTGTCTCTGCGAGCCTCCGCATCTCTGCGTCAAAACTTATCTTCGGTTCAACTCTTGGGTAGATGGGGCGCCAGCAACCACACGTGCTCCCGCTCCAACAGCGCGGACAATTCCCCATCAACCACGAAGGACGCCAAATCTGCAAATTGCTGGGCGCGTCGTCCGCCGAGCAGCGCCTGTGCTGCGGCTGGGACGGGCGCTAGCCAACGTTTTGGCTCCTCGACCGCAACGAGTTCGACGCGCCCGCCTACCGGCAACCCGGCCTCGGTCATGGCAATCTCGACTGCGTGCTGAAAGTCACCGAGCGCGTCGACCAGACCGTGCTCAAGCGCCTGCGCACCGGTCCACACACGCCCGCCCGCCAGCGCGTCGACGACCGCCGGGTCGAGACGCCGGCCATCGATGACGCGCTGTTTGAACTGGTCGTAGGTATGTTGCAGGCTGTGTTCGACCCGTTCGATCAGGTCGCCCTGCCAGTGCGTGGTGTCCGCGTAAATGCCGGCGTGCGCGCCGCGACTCACCGCGTCGCGCCGGGCGCCGAGCTTGGCAAAGGCGCCTTGCAGGTTGGCTTTGGCGATGATCACGCCGATGCTGCCCGTGATCGACGCGCGCTGCGCCACGATCTTGCGGCCGGGCGCCGCAATGTAATAGCCGCCGCTCGCGGCCGCATCCCCCATGTAGACAATGACAGGTTTTTCTGCATCGAGCAACGTCAACTCGCGCCAGATCAGGTCACTCGCCAGCGCTGACCCGCCGGGCGAATCGACGTACACGATCACGGCGTCCAGACTGTCGTCCTTGCGCGCGGCGCGGATCAGTTGTTGCGCGGTCGTGCTGCCGATCGTCTCGTCGCCAAAGAGCGGCAGCGGCGCCGGAAACGAGCGGCTCGCGCCTGACATGATCGTGCCGCTGAGCGTAATCACGCCAATCGCGCCCACGGCCGCGGGCTGAGGTCGGCGATAGAAGAGCCGCTGGGCGCGGCGATACGGCTTGAGCACCGCGGGTTTGTCGCCGCGTTGCAGGAGCGCGGGCAACTCGTCTTCATAGGCGAGCTGGTCGATCAGCCCGGCTGCCAGCGCTTCGATGCCTGTCAGCGGCGCACGGTCGATCAGCGCCCGCACGGCGTCTGCGTTCAGCCCACGCCCTTTGGCGACGCCATCGACAATGTCGGTGTAGAGGCTGTCGAGCAGCCAATCGTACTGCGCCCGCGCCTCGTCGGTAAGCCCGTCAAAGATGAACGCATCGGCCGCGGTCTTCCAGGGCGCCACGCGCACGACCTGCATCTCCACACCGAGCCGCGCCAGCGCATCTTTCAGAAAAAGTGGCGCCACACGCAGCCCGACGATTTCCCAATCCGCCAGCGGCGCCAGGATCAACTGGTCCGCGGCGCTGGCCGCGACCAGCGCACTTGGTGAACACTGCTCAACATAGACGACGATGCGCTGCGCCACGCCATGCGCGCTGTGCCGCGCTGACCTGCGCCGGAAGCGGTCGAACAGAGCGGTCACACTCTGCGCCTGCGCCAGACTGAGGGCCGTCCCTTTGTACAAAAAGAGCACGCCGCGCATATCGGGATCGTCGGCGATGCGGTCGAGCGCACGCTGCAAGCCTTCGATGCTTTGCGCTCCCCGGTAACCTGGCACAAAATCGTAATACCAGGGCGTCTCCGGGTCGCGTTCCAGCAGTGCGCCTTCAATGGTGATGACGACATAGTCGGGCAGGCGGCGTTTGAACCAGCCGCGGCGTGTGTTGCTGAGGCTGCACAGCAATTGCCGCCAACCTCGCCCCAGCCACGACAGCAAACGCGTCCACCACGCAGATCGGACTGGCTTGTCTGACAGCAAGGCATCGGACTTCATGTGTGTACTCATAGCGCCATTCTCCATACAATCGGGTGCTTTGGCAAGGTGAGCATCCTGCCACGAGCCTGACGTGTTGCTGGCTTGTCAGAGAAGATATTCCCCTGCTACACTGGCAGCAACTGTGACTTACCAGCATTCCGGGGAGGCAGTTTACCAAAGCCGGTTCAACCGGATCGCGTGTGGTGATGCGCTGGGGGCCGGCTGCTGACGGTTGCTCGAAATGCCCTTGCGCCTTTGCTTTTTTGTTTCTTTGCGCTAAAGGCCACTTTCAGGTTAGTGTTCATGCCTTGCAGGGTGCCTACGCGCCATGAAAATCGCTTTTCCTGCGAATTTCTGCGTCTCTGCGTCAACGCTATTTCAGGTCAGACACAAATTACGTCGCGAAAAATCGGGTTGCACACTCTACCAGAGGAGGGAGTGGTCATGCTGATCGGGTTGCCGAAAGAAATCAAAGACAATGAAAGTCGTGTTGGATTGACGCCAGGCGCGGTGCGCGCGCTGACGCGGCGCGGCCATCGTGTGCTGATCGAAAGCGGGGCCGGGCTGGGCAGCTCCCTCCTGGATGAAGAATACCGCGCGGCGGGCGGCGAGATCGTCGCCGAGCCAGCCGCAGCCTGGGCGGCACAGATGGTCGTCAAAGTAAAAGAACCGATCGAGGCCGAGTATCGCTACCTGCGCGCCGACCTGTTGCTCTTTACCTATCTGCATCTGGCCGCCGATCGCCGCTTGACCAATGCTCTGGTTGAAAACAAAGTCACGGCCATTGCCTACGAAACCGTGCAGACCGCGGACGGCAAGCTGCCGCTGCTCCAGCCGATGAGCGAGGTGGCCGGACGCATGGCGTCACAGGTGGGCGCCTTTTATCTGGAAAAGCCGCAGGGAGGCCGCGGCATCCTGATGGGCGGCGTGCCGGGCGTAGCGCCGGCCAATGTTGCGGTGCTGGGCGGCGGCAGCGTCGGGGCCAACGCGGTCAAGATCGCGGTCGGCATGGGCGCCCACGTCACCGTGCTGGACATCAACCACGACCGGCTCACTTATCTCGACGATATCTATCACGGCAGGCTGCGCACGCGCACGAGCAACGAGTACAACATCGAGGAGATCGTCTTCAGCGCGGACCTGGTGATCGGCGCGGTGCTGATTCCTGGCGGCCGCGCGCCGCATCTCGTCACGCGGCCCATGATCGCCAAGATGCGCGAGGGCGCGGTCATCGTCGATGTGGCGGTGGATCAGGGCGGCTGCATCGAAACCACGCGGCCGACCACGCACAGCAACCCGACCTACGTAGTCGATGGCGTGCTGCACTACTGCGTCGCCAACATGCCGGGCGCGGTGCCGCGCACGAGCACCTTTGCGCTCAATAACCAGACCATGCCTTACATGCTCCAACTGGCCAATGACGGACTGCACGCGGTGCGCAAAAATCCGGCGCTCAAGCTGGGACTCAACACCTACCAGGGGCATATCACCTATGAAGGCGTCGCGCAGGCGTTCGGCATGGAGTACGCGGCGCCGGAAGACGTGCTGGCGTAGAGGATGAGCAAGGCGTGATGCGTAAAATTCACTCATTACGCATTACGCATCACGCATCACGCATCAACCTGAGGAATTCATGGCAAAGATCAACACTGAACCATTGAGCGGCATGCGCGATTTTCTCCCGCTGGACGTGCTGCGCCGCGACTATGTGATCGAGACCGTCAAGCGCGTCTACCAGCGCTACGGCTTCGAGCCGCTGGAGACGCCGACGATGGAGCGGCTCTCCACGCTGCTGGGCAAGTATGGCGACGAGGGCGACCAGCTCATCTTCCGCGTGCTCAAGCGCGGCGAGAAGCTGGAACGTGCGCTGGGCAACGATCCCACGGAAAACAGCGTCAGCGACGCCGGCATGCGCTATGACCTGACCGTGCCGCTGGCGCGCGTGATGGCCGAGCATCGCGGCAAGCTGCCGCGCTTTTTCAAGCGCTACCAGATCCAGCCCGTCTACTGCGCCGATCGGCCGGCCAAGGGCCGCTACCGCGAGTTTTACCAGTGCGACGTCGATGTCGTCGGTTCGACCAGCCCGACGGTGGAGGCGGAGGTGCTGGCAGCCGGCGCCGAAGTCTTGCAGGAACTCGGTTTTCAGGACAGCGCGAGCTTTGCCATCCGCATCAACCATCGCCTGATCCTGCGCGGGCTGATGGAAGTCGCCGGTGTGCCGCACGATCTGGAGACGCCGGCCATCGTCGCCATCGACAAGCTCGACAAGATCGGGCTGGAGGGCGTGCGCAAGGAGTTGGACGCGCGCGGCGTCCCGGCGGCCGCCGCGGAGAGCCTGCTGGCGTCGATGGCGGACGCCCCGGCCGGCAACAACGAAACGCTGGCCTGGCTGAGCGACCTGCTGGAAAGCTCCGAAATGGGCAGCCGCGGCATCGCCAACCTCAGGCAGGTGCTGCTCTACAGCGCGGGCGGGCCGGCCGCCGCGCATCTGCGCGTCGATCCCTACCTGGCGCGCGGTCTCAGCTACTACACCGGCCCGATCTTTGAGGTGCAATTCCCCGGCTTCAGTGGCTCCGGCGCGGCGGGCGGACGTTACGACGATCTGATCGGCATGTTCAGCGGGCAGACCATCCCGGCGTGCGGCTTCAGCCTGGGATTGGAGCGCATCCTGCTGATCATGGAAGAGCGTGAGATGTTCCCGGCGCGACTGAGCACGCAGCCGCAGGTGCTGGTGACGCAGTTCGACGCCAGCACCGTCGTCGCATCGCTGGCGCTGGCGCAGCGTCTGCGCGCGGCCGGCATGCGCGTCGATCTCTACCCGGAGACCGACCGCTACGGCAAGCAGTTCAAGTATGCCGAGGAACGCGGCATTCGTTACGCAGCGCTGCTCAGCCCGCGCGAGCTGGAAGCCGGCGTGGTGGCGGTGAAGGATCTGGTGTCGGGGGAGCAGGTGGAGGTCGGCGACGGCGCCATTGTGGATTGGCTGTTGGCTAATATGTAGCGTCGCCCGGTTCACCCGGCAGAATGACAAACCCGGAATCTTGAAGATTCCGGGTTTGTTTTGAAAATCAGCGTAAATCCGCCCAATCCGCGTCATCCGCGTGCCATCACGCGTAACTGCCGTAACGATCCACCAATTCCATCAAGAACTGATACGTCTCCCAGTGCACGCCCGGCGCGATCGAATGGTCGCTGTGGTAGATGTAGCCGCCACCCGCCTTCGCCACCGGCAGCTTGGCCGCCACCTCCGCCTCGATGCGGGCGCGGTCGTTGGTCAGCAGCACCGTGACATCGATGTTGCCCATCCAACTGGCGCGGGCGCCATACTGCGGCTTGAGTTCGCGCAGATCCATGTGCGCCTTGGCTTCGAGCGGCTGGAAGCAGTCCACGCCAGCCTCGAGCAGGTCGGGCAGGATCAGCCGGAAGTCGCCGTCGGTGTGATAGATGACCGGCAGCCCACGCGCTTTGAACCAGGCGATCTGACGGATGTGCGCCGGTTTGATCAGCGCGCGGTACATCTTGGGCGAGAAGAAAGGCGCGTGGTTGAAGGCGATGTCGCCGTAGATCCAGGCGCCGTCGAAGCGCACGCCGCTCTGCTCCAGGTGATCGAGCACGGCGCAGGCCAGCTCCGCCTCGGTGTCAAAGATGTCCTTCGCCCACGCCACATCGTCGGCCATGATGTACGACAGCCCCAGATGGCCGAAGACATCCTTGGCCGTTTCGTACGCCTCAACGCCGGTCCAGCAGAACCAGCGTCCCTTGGCCTGCGCCTCGTACATGCGGCGCAGCGCGGAGAGCACATCGACGCGCGAACCGGGCGGCTGCGCCAGCATCTGCGCTTTGTGCGCTTCCCACTGGTCACGGGTCTTGACTGTAAAGTCGACATGTTCGGGCGTGCCGCTCTTGTGCTTCCAGTAGCGCAGGATCGCGCCGTTGCCGTCGAGCCGCGACCACCAATCGGCCGTCTCCTCGATGGTCTGTAAGAAGCCGGGCCGCGCCTCGTGCGAGATCCAGCCGGCGCCCAGGATGTCGTAGCCAAAGAGGTCGGCGACATCCTCATTGGGACCAAGCCCCTGCTGATGCCAAATCGGGATCGTCTCCGGCCAGAACGATTCGGCGCGCGGGATGCGGTCCGCTTCCTGGTGATTCAGCGCCAGATTGACGCGTTCGCGGCCGGTCAGTTGCTCTGTCATGCGTAGACTCCTTCGCGCCGCCAGACGTCGAGCATAATTTCGTAGGAGGCCAGCGGCATCCCCGTGTAAATGCAGTTGCTCGTCGAAAAGATGTAGCCGCCGCCGGGCATGCCGCTGCGTAGCGCATAGCGCACCGACTCGGCGATCTGCTCCGGCGTGCCGGTGTCGAGCATGGCGCAGTTGACGTTGCCGATCAGACAGAGCTGGTCGCCGTAGCGCCGCTTGACCTCGGCGATATCGACGTTGGCCTGCGGGTCGAGCGAGTGCAGCGCGTGCGGCTTCGTCGAGACAAGCTGGTCGATGATCGGCATGATGTTGCCGTCGGTGTGCTTGATCACGTAGAAGCCGAGGTCGCGATACGCTTTAGTAATCTGTGCCAGATACGGCGTAATAAACTCGGCAAAGTGGCGCGGGCTGAGGAAGGGGCCGGTGTTGAAGCAGTAGTCGGCGCAGAGCGCAAAGCCGTCCAGACCGCCGTGCTTTGCGTAGCGTTCGGCATGGCGGATGGCGCGATCCACCCGCTGCTGCGCCTCGCGCTTGAGGCCATCCGGGTCGTCGGCCATGCGCTCGGCAAAGGCAAACATCTGTGTGCCGTCGGGGATGCTGAAGGTGGCGTCGCCGTGGCGCAGGATAAAGTAGCGGTCGCCCGTCTTCTCGCGGATGATGTCGATCAGCCGGGTGGTTTCATCGACTTCGTCGGGATTGGGGTGAATGAAGATCGCGCTGTGGTCGTAGCGTGCGGCGGTGGCGATGTAGATGTCGGCCATGTCGTGGCGGTGCAGCTCGCGTTCCTGCTCCTCCATCTGTCCCCACTGGCCGTAAAAGCGGTGCGAGGGATGCACCTTGCCAAAGGCCTCCATCGTCAAGAAGAAAACCAGCTCGAAGTGCGGCGCCAGACCGCTGAGCGGCCGCCGTTCGAGCGCAGCAATAAACCGTTCGCGCGGTTGCATTCGTTGCTCCCTAGAGTTTTTTATCAAAGCCTCACCACGCAGCCCCAAAGGGCACAAAGGGGCACGAAGAGGAATGATATTCTTTGTGCCCCTTTGTGCCCTTTGCAACTTGGTGGTAGCGCTTCAAATGCGTTCTTATCCAAAGATTTCGTCCCACGTCGCAAAGACGCGTTCCACATTGGCGGGCTGCGCGCCGGCGCCAAACTCGCACTGGGCAATGCAGCCGCCATTGCGCCAGAGCTGGTCGTACACCTGGCGCACGGCCGCTGCGACGGCCTCTGGCGTGTCGAAGGCCAGCAGATGCTGGCGATCCATCTCGCCCCAGAAGGTGATTTTGCCGGCAAAGGGCGCCAGCTTCTCTACACCCATACAGAAGAGCTGCGAGTTGAGCGCGTCCACGCCGATCTCGATCAGGTCGGGATAAATGGCGAGGATGTGGCCGTCGGAGTGCATGAAAAACTTCTTGCCGGCCGCGTGTGCGATCTGCGCATAGTCGCGGTACATTGGCTTGAAGTAAGTGCGCCACATCGCCGGTGCGATCAGCAGGCTGCGCTGCGAACCCCAGTCATCCATGATGCGCAGCGCATCGACGTCAGTGCGCGCCCACGTCTCCAGCAAGTCGCAGTAGAAGGCGTGCAGATCCGCCATGAAGTCCAGCATTTGCGGCGGCGGGTCGGTCAGATCCATGTACAGGTCGGCGGTGCCGCGCAGGAACTGCAACTGCTCGAAGGGCCGCGGGCAGCAGCCGGCGAGGGTGAACTTGTCCGTGGCGGCGCAGGCGTGGTTGACGGCATCGTGGTCGATGGTCAACCACTCGCGCGGAATGTGCACGCGCGACGCATCGGTTGCCCAGTCGCGGATCAACGGCTGCTTGACCTCGCCGATCACGCCGGGCTGGACGCTGACAAAGGTCGCGCCCCATTCGTCGGTGAACTCGCCGATCGCGTATTGGTCGCCGCGCGTCGGCGCGTGTTCACGTTCGTGGCCGTCAATGCCCATGAGATCAGGTGGGAAGGCGGCCAGGATCGCCGCCAGTTCGGCGGGGTGCGCCTGCGCCGCGATCGGCAGCGTCCACAGGTCGCGCGGCGCGCGCGCCGGCCCAGTAAAGTTGAGCGTCTGGTAGACCAGTTCGCGTGAGGTAGCAGTCACAGAGACCCCCTTGTACAAACCATCCAGGAAGCTTTCGAGCTTCCTGGATGGTTAAGCAGGCTAGACTGGCCGGCCGGTGGGTTTGATGTTGTCCAACCCATTGCCCCACACCCGCTTGGCCTCGTTGAGATAGAAGAGGTAGTCGTCGAAGCGAACATCGGGCGGGACGCGGTGGTCGGGCATCGGGATGTAGCCGCCTTCCTCGACCAGTGGCGCCAGGCGCTCGATTTCGCGCGCGATTGCGTCCTTGCCATGCATGAGGATGTGCTTGTCGAAGCCGCCCATCAGCCGCATGTCTTTGCCATAGCGTCGGCGGAACTCCACGGGGTCGGCCTTCCACTTGCCCACTTCGATGGGGAACATCGTGTTGACGCCCGCCTCCAGCCACAGCGGCGCCAGCATGTCGATGCTGCCGTCGCAGTCGAGGAAGACGATGTCTACGCCGTACTTGCTCAGCGTGCCGGTAATGCGCTTGTAGTGCGGCACGAGGATCTGTTTGAAGAGCTTGGGCGACATCAGCGGGCCGCCGCTGTAGGCCATGTCTTCCCACATGCTGGCAGCTTCGGGACGGATGCCCGCGCTCAGTACATGTTCGAGCACGGCGATCACCACGTCGGCCAGCGTCTCGACGATCTCCTCAAAGAGCGGGCGGTCATCGTACATGATCGCCGAGATGCCCTCCAGTCCAAACCAGTTGCGCGCCACGCCGTAGAGCGAGCCACCCTCGATGAAGAGCGGGAAGTCGCGTTCGGGGCGCGTCCATTCAGCAAGCTGCATCTCCCAGGCAGGGCCAGAGGGCAGGCGCAGCGGGTCGTCTGGGCGCAGGCGCGGCTTGTAGAAGGCGTTCCAACTCTCGCGATCCACCAGCGTGTGGCGCAGGTGGCGCGGGATCGAGCCGAGGAACTTGCCGCGCTGGACGATCACGCCATCGTTCTGCTGGACGATTTCGGTCTCACCTTCGTCCACCAACTGCATACCGGGGAAAGGCGGCCACAGACCCATGATGCAGCCGCAGGAGCGCCACTGCGGATCCATGCCGAAGAAGAGGTCAGGATCGGCGCCGGCCGGGTAGCCTTGCTCCTGCCAGATCGGCAAGGTTTCATCCCAGAAGCCAAAATCCATAATCGGGCAGCGGTCGCGCGGTTGATAGTGCATAACCGCTGCGTAGCGTTCGCGTGGATTCATAAAGATTCAGTCGCTTGTGTGGCAATCTCTAATCTCCAATCTTTACGGTTGACGGTAAAGATTGGAGATTAGAGATTGAAGATTGGAGATTGTCAGTTACGCGGCGGCGTCCATCAACCGGCGCGCCAGATTGACCGCGCCGGCGGCGTTGTCGCTGTAGCCGTCCGCGCCGATCTCGTCGGCAAAGTCCTGCGTGACCGGCGCGCCGCCGATCATGACCTTGACGCCCGCGCGCAGGCCATCCTGCGTCAGACGGTCAAGCATGCGCTTCATCGAGGGGAGCGTGGTGGTCAGCAGCGCCGAGAGCGCGATAAGCTGCGGCTGGTGAGCCTGGACAGCGTCGGCCAGCTTATCCGGGCTGACATCAGTGCCGATGTCGACGATCTGGAAACCACCGCCTTCGAGCATGGTGGCGACCAGGTTCTTGCCGATGTCGTGCAGATCGCCCTGCACGGTGGCGACGACGACGCGGCCGGCCGGCTCGACCGCCTTGCCGAGCAGCAGCGGGCGAATGACTTCCATCCCTGCTTTCATGGCGCGCGCCGAGATCAGCAGCTCCGGCACGAAGCATTCGTTCGCCTCAAAGCGGGCGCCGACTTCGTCCATGGCCGGAATCATGTAGTCGGTGAGCAGCGTCTGCGGATCGACATCGGCGGCTACGGCTTCCTTCGTGACAGCCGCGGCGGCCTTGGCGTTGCCGTCGATAATGGCAAAATACAGTTGATCTAAGTCCAAATCAGGCATAATTTGTTTCCCTTTCTCTTAAACGGCGGAACACGGAACCAGTATAAAATGCTTTTTGCGATCTTTCCCTAGCCAATAGGGGGGGATTTGCACGCAATCACAAGGGAACGAAAGCAAAGCCAGTTATGGATGCTTTGTTGTCATTTTTACATAGCAGTTTCCTTGCGCGCCAAACGTGTCTGCTTCACCACGGATCGCCAGCTTGAAATGAAGTTCCCCTGGATGCTGCACAGGTTGTGTGAGGTGCATGAAGTAACGAAATTGGCTTCGAGCATGATATGATACACTGGCCTTGTATTCTATAGCAGAGTTTCCTATATTCTCCAAACGAGGGTTTTTCTATGGACTTTCGCCTGACCGACGAACACAAAATGATCGAAAAGATGGCCTATGACTTTACGCGCAAGGAAGTCATGCCGATCATCAAGGAACATGACCGCAACCATACCTACCCGCACGAACTGCTGCCCAAGATGGCCGACCTGGGTTTTCTGGGCATCTGTCTGCCGGTGCGTTACGGCGGCGCCGGGCTGGATTATCTTTCGCTTGGCATTATCTCCGAGGCGTTGGAGTATGGCGACTCCTCGGTGCGCGAGACCATCGCCGTGCATCTGGGACTGCACGCGCTGCCGATCTTTCAGTGGGGTACGGAGGCGCAGAAGCGCGAATTCTTGCCGCCGCTCGCGCGCGGGGAACACATCGCCTGCTTTGGCCTGACCGAGCCGGGCGCGGGCTCTGACGTGGCGGCCATGCGCACAATCGCTCGCAAAGACGGCGACGATTACATTCTCAACGGCGAGAAAATGTGGATCACACTCTCCAATGTAGCCGACCGCTTTCTGATTTTCGGCAAGAGCGACACGGCAAAAGGCGCGGCGGGCATCACCGCCTTTATCCTGGAACGCGGCTGGAAGGGCCTGACCACCGGCACGATCGAGGGCAAGATGGGCGTCCACGCCAGCAACACCGGCTGGATCTCCATGCACGACGTGCGCGTGCCGCCAAGCCACCGCCTGGGACTGGAAGGGGAGGGCTTCAAGATCGCCATGAGCGCGCTCGACAACGCCCGCTACGGCGTGGCCGCGGGCGCGGTGGGCATTATGAAGGCGTGCCGCGACGAGTCGATCAAGTATGCCAAGCAACGCGAGACCTTTGGCCGCCCCATCGCCGAGTACCAGCTTGTGCAGCAGATGCTCGCCACTATGCAGCAGAGCATCGACGCCGGCCAGCTCCTGGTCTGGAAGGCGGGCTGGCTCAAGAATCAGGGCATCCGCAACACGCGCGAGACGAGTATGGCCAAGTGGTTCTGCACCGACGCCGCCAACCGCTGCGCCAACGATGCGGTGCAGATTCACGGCGCCTACGGCTACTCCGACGAGTACAACGTCGAGCGCCATTTGCGCAACACCAAGAGCGCGGTGATCTACGAAGGCACCTCACAGATTCACACGCTGGTGCAGGCTTCCTATGCCCTGGGCGAGCGCGAAGACCGACCCATACGCTGCGAGCTGCCCGCCTACGATCCCGTCGCGTGGCAGGCGGAAGCGAGCGAATTGGTCACAGCGTAAAAGAGATAGACCGCGGATGACGCGGATTTTCACGGATTTTTTATCCGCGTGCATCCGCCAAATCCGTCTAATCCGCGGTCTATTCCACCCGGATTGTTCTTATCCGTGCGCATCCGCCAAATCCGTCTAATCCGCGGTCTATTCCACCCCACATCAAGGAGCACCCTCATGAGCGAATCGTATGCCAATCTTCTGGTGCGCCAGGAAGGGCGCGTCGGCATTGTGCAGTTGCACCGGCCGCAGGCGCTCAATGCGCTGAGTGGCGACCTAATGGACGAATTGATCCGCGCGCTGCAAGCCTTCGACGCCGACGACAGCATTGGCTGCATCGTCGTCACCGGCAGCGAAAAAGCCTTTGCCGCCGGCGCCGACATCAAGCAGATGGCCGGCGCCAGCGTGGTCGAGATGATGAGCAGCCCCTTCATCGGCTACTGGGATGCTGTGCAGAAAGTGAGCAAGCCCATCGTGGCCGCGGTAAGCGGCTATTGTCTGGGCGGCGGCTGCGAGCTGGCGATGACCTGCGACCTGATTGTCGCCTCCGACACCGCACAATTCGGCCAGCCGGAGATCAATCTCGGCATCATTCCCGGCGCGGGCGGCACGCAGCGGTTGACGCGCGCGGTCGGCAAGTCCGTAGCAATGGACATGGTGCTGACCGGCCGGCGCATCTCAGCGCAGGAGGCGCTGGCTTTTGGGCTAGTCAGCCGCGTCTTCCCGGCGCAATCGTTCCTGGACGACAGCATCGCGCTGGCCGCCGAGATTGCGGACAAGGCGCCGGTGGCGCTGCGCGTGGCGAAGGAGGCGGTCAATCGCGCCTTTGAAAGCACGCTGGCCGAAGGCGTCCTCTTCGAGCGCCGCGCGTTCAACCTGCTCTTCGCCACCGAGGATCAGAAGGAAGGCATGGCGGCCTTCGTCGAGAAACGCAAGCCCGACTGGAAAGGCAAATAAGCCACTGTGAGCACCTTTACCGCTGAAGTCGTGATCTGCGGCGCAGGCATTGCCGGCATCGCCGCGGCCTATCACCTGGCCGTCAAACAGGGCGTGCGCAATGTCGTGCTGGTCGATGAGCGCCCGCCGATGACGCTGACCAGCGACAAATCGACCGAGGCTTACCGCAACTGGTGGCCGGGGCCGGATGAAGCCATGCTGCGCTTCATGAACCGCAGCATCGACCTGCTGGAGCAGCTCGACGACGCAAGCGGTCACCGGCTGCGCCTCAACCGCCGCGGCTATCTTTACGCCACCGGCAACCCGGCGCATGTGCCCGCACTGGTCGAGTCGGCAAAGCAGGCGGCGCGCATGGGTGCGGGCAGCCTGCGCGTCCACGCCGGCAACCCCGCCGATCCGGCCTACGTCTCCGGCAACGCCGAGCACTGGCGCGACCAGCCCGACGGCGCGGATCTCTTTCTCGACCCGGCGTTGCTTCGCCGCCACTTCCCCTATCTCAACTCCGACGCGCTGGCCGCGCTGCACGCGCGGCGCTGCGGCTGGTTCAGCGGCCAGCAGCTTGGCATGGTGATGTTGGAGCGGGCGAAGGCAGCCGGTGTGCGTCTGCTGGCCGGACGTGTGGAGGCGGTCGAAACCCCGGGCGGGCGTGTGCGGTCGGTGCGCGTCGCCGGCGCGGGCGGCGTCGAGGAGATCGCGACGACCCAGTTTGTCAACGCGGCCGGGCCGCTGGTCAACAAAGTTGCACGGCTGCTTGACCTTGACCTGCCGATCTTCTCCGAGCTACACCTAAAGATGGCGCTCGAAGATCGCCGGGGCGTGATCCCGCGCGACGCGCCGCTGGTGATCTGGGAGGACGCGCAGCGGCTGCCGTGGGACGAGGAGGAACGCGCCGCGCTGGCCGAAAGCGAGGCGACGCGCTACCTGCTGGCAGAATTCCCCGGCGGCGTCCATTTCCGGCCCGAAGGCAGCCACGACGCGGCCACGGTGCTGCTGCTGTGGGCCTATCACCTGGAGCCGGTTGAGCCGCACCTGCCCGTTCCCATCGATCCGGAATTTGCCGAGACGGCGCTGCGCGGGATGACGACGTTGGCGCCGGGGCTTGCCGTTTATCTGGAGAAGCTGCCCAAATCCTACGTCGACGGCGGCTATTACACCAAGACGCGAGAGAACCGCCCGCTGATCGGCCCGCTGCCGGTCGAGGGTGCTTACGTGATCGGTGCGCTGTCGGGCTATGGATTGATGGCGGCGTGTGCGGGGGGCGAATTACTGGCCGCGCATCTTGTTGGCGCCCCACTGCCGGAGTATGCTTCGGCCTTCCTGCTCAGCCGCTACGCTGACCCGATGTATCAGAAACAGCTTGCCGCGTGGGGCGCGACGGGTCAATTGTAGCCAGCAGTTTCAGCGTTCGTCCCCGCGCAGTTGCAGCCACAGCAGAGGCAACAACATGGGAATGAGCACGGTGAGCGGTGTGCCCCACACGCCGACATTTTCGCGCAGCCATGTCCCACCGGGAAAGATGCCGATCCCGTACAGGATGTAACCGGCCAGCCCGAAGATCGTAGCCCACAGCATATTGTGCACCAGCGTCGAGCGCGGCAGCACACGAATCTGCACGATGAGCAACAGGCTGAGGACGATCACCAGCGTAAAGAGCGCGATCGACAACGTGAGCAGGTTGACGCGATCCAGCGTGACGCCGCGTCCCAGCGCCCCGTTGTCGATCGGGGCGTCGGTGGTCGCCGTCGTCGCGGTGAGTGCTGCCCCTGGCGCGGGCGTTGGCGCGGCGGGAGGAATGACGACAATGCCGATGCCGTCGCCGCTGGATGCGTTGTGGGAGCGAGCGGAAATTTGCAGAATGCCGCTGCGATCGGGCGTCACCTCGCGCACTGCCATGCCATTGCGCGTGACCGCCTGCTCCATCATCAGTGCGACTTCCTCACCTTCATAACGCAGTTCAAAGGCCACGACCGCGCCATCGGGCACGGCATGACCGTTCACGTCCATGATCGGGCCGAGCCGCAGCCGCATCAAGCTGCCAGCCATGACGACTGGACGCTCTTCGGCCGCGGGTTCGCTGTCATTTCTGGCGATCAGATTGCCATCGTTATCCTCCACCACGAGCGGAATCTGGAGCGCGGGGTTGGGCAGCAGGCGGTCGTTCAGGTTGGCGAAACGCGTGCCGGGGACATCGACCGGCGGCGACCCGATCGGTGGGTAGCGGCGAAAAAGCGCATGGACGGCGCTTTCCAGGAAAGGCGATGTTTTGCTGTACACGCCGAAATAGGCCGTCAGCTTGCTCATTTCGGTTGCGTCGAGATAATAGGGCGCCTGCAATGCCAGGACGACCACCTTCTGGCCGTCGAGCAGATCGGGGTGGTCGCCGAGCAGCCGCTTGACCGCAGTGCTCATCGGCGCCGTGGCAGGGGCAACGTCAAGCATGGCAAAGAGGATCCAGTCGGCATTGTCGATGGCGGCGAGCGTCTTGCTGTTTGCATCTTCACCGTCGGCAGCGCGTCCGCCTTCCAGCACATCCAATGTCGATGCGGTGGGTGCGCCTAGACTGCCACTGGCCGTGATGGGCGCAGTATTCGAGATAGTCGGCGAAAGCTCAGTTGAGGATACGGCTGAAGGCGCTGGCGTAGGAGTCGGTAAGCTCACGTTTGTGGCTGGAACGGTGACGGCGACGCTCGTTGTGAGGGGCGCGGTGGCCGTGATGGCTCTTTGCGGCGTTTCAGTGGGGGAAGGCGCCACCTCATCCAGGCTATCCAGCAGTGCGGTCAACTCCACAAACGTCTTGCTCGTGATATTGTTGGGATCGATCACCCCGGCTGATTGGGAGCCGTACAGCCGCTCGATGATGCTTGCCACCGCGTCCGGCCCCACCGAAGGCTCCGGCTCGCACGTTGGACATTCGCGCTGCAGGCGGAAATCGGTGAACACCAGGATCTGATCCGTGGCGCTGAACGCAGGCGGCACGGGCGCGGTCTGCGTCGAAGGGTCGGGATAGAGCAGCGTGATCGCCGAGCGCGCGATCTGACCCATCTGCTGTTCGGCGGTGACGCGCGCTTCACTGGTGAGTACATTGAGATCGGTGTCTGTCACCAGCACATTGGAGAGTGGAATCACCGGGGCTGGGCTTGCTTCGGTTTCCTCGGTGGTATCGGCCAAGGTCGGAATCCCACTGCGATAGATGCCGAGTTTTAAGCGCACGATGCGCCGCACTGCATCGTCGACCAGCGCGGCAAAGTCACGATCTTCGGCGTACAACGAGCGGAAGGCTTGAATGGTCTCCTTCAGGTTGGCAAACTGCGTCTTCGGGTCATCGTCGAGACCGAAATCGGCGAGAAAGAGCAGATCATTGCCAGCGACGAAAGCATCCTGAGCGACGCGCCGGAAATTCTCTGGATTATTCGTCTCGAAATAACGGCGAAGAGATTGCGCGCCTAACGGCCCAGACATGACAACGCCACCGTTCGACCGCCAATCGCCCAAGCCTTCTTGTTGCAAAATTGTGCGCAGTTCGGGCGCCAGACTCAATGGTTTTACGCTGCCATCCGTCCCTTGCAGTCCGGTGTAGCGCATGTGGCTGGTCATCACGACATCGGTCGCGCCGGGGTCGCCGGCAGGGTCGATGACGGTCGAGGGCTGACGGGTGACGGCCAGAAAGGGCGCCAGCGCATTCTGGCGCAGTTCGGCCTGACTGGACTGGATCGTGGCGATCTCTTCGGCGGGCACGCGATCGGTGTTGCCTTGTCCGGGGAAACTGCCGGCGACGGTGGCGATGCGGCCGTTGCTGCCGGCGTGCACGCCTTCGATGTACGACCGGCCCAACTGCGCAACCCAGTACGGGCTGCCGCCAAACGCGTAAAGCCCCAGCGCATTGACCTTTTCGCTGCTCTTGAGGCTGAAAACATCCAGCGCAGGCCCCAACAGCAGATTGAAGCCCACTGCCCGCAATTCACGTCCGACGACATCGCCCACGCTCTTGACCTGGTCGCGATTCCAGGACGCGCCCGCTGCCATCGGCGACGGCAGCGGGGTAAAGCCACGCCGCAGGGCCGTCATCGGCAGATCGTCGCCGCTCTGCATGACGCCGATCAGCAGCGGGAGGTCGCCGGACGCGGCGTCCGTCACATCGGGAAGATAGGTGAAGATGCCGCGTGGGGGCCAGGGCGCCAATGGCACCGGCTGCAACGCATTCTCCGCGGGCAGCAGCACGCCATAGGCCGCGGCTTGCAATTGATTGGTCAGCGTCGCCACCTGACGTGGTGTGTCCACGCCGCGTTCATTCGAGAAGTTACCGGTGCGCGGGCTGAGCACTACGCCGCCAATGGATTGATTGTGAATTAGATCAACGATATCGCTGTCAAACTGTACATCATGGCCCTGAAAGGTGACGATAAATAGCTGGCCGACCCGTTGTTCAGGGGACATGCTCTCAAAAATGGCCTGCGCCAGCCTGTTCAGACGCTCCGCATCGCTGGCTTCGGCGGACGCCGGCGTCACGCTGGGCAGCGGCAGCGGGGAAGTCGTCTGCGCGGTGAGGGTGGTTGCTTGCGCCAGGAGGAGGCAGATCGCGAGAAAAAGCGAAGTGAAGCGATAGGCTGCCTGCCGCCTGCTGGTTGGCCGGGCTTTCGCTTGAGAAGGATAGGTGCTCGATAACCAGGGCGAGCAGCATCTGACTGACGTTGGATTCATCGATTGTCATCTTACTGCCTAGACAACGTGCCGCCAAATCAGTATACTTCTTCAACAATATGAGCGAAATGAATCCTCAGCAGTCCGATCATCAAGTGCAAGATGCCACCGCCGAACCGGCAGCAGCCGGTGTGGGCTGGTGGCAGGCAATCCAACCGGCGCTCAGAGAGGCGTTGCAGATCGTGGCGCCGGCCTTGATGCTGGCGATCACAGTTCACCTCTTTATGGCGCAGGCAACGGTGGTGTTCGGCCAAAGCATGGAGCCGAATCTCCACCCTCACCAACGCTTGATCGTCGACAAGATCAGCTATCGCCTGCATGGGCCACATCGCAATGATATCGTCGTCATCGATCTGCCTATAATGGAAGAATTGCTGGTCAAACGGATCGTCGCCATGCCGGGCGAAGTCGTCGAGATTCGCGGCGGCGTGGTGTATGTCAATGGACAGGCCGTTACCGAGCCCTTCCCTCACGACACCAGCCCCATCGACATGGCGCCGATGACGCTTGGCCCGCTTTCCTATTTTGTTCTTGGCGACAATCGCAGCAACAGCAACGACAGCCGCTCCTTTGGCCCTGTCTTGCTCGACCAGATTCTCGGGCGCGTGTGGCTGCGCTATTGGCCGCTCAATGAAATGTTCCTGTTTTGAGAACTAGCCAGAAAAACTATCCATTGAACGTACGCAACATCGTCCAGCTTTCCCTCGTGCATGTGGGCGTCTCATTGACGGTGGTGCCGATCACAGGGACGCTCAACCGCATCATGATCGCGGACATGGGCATCCCTGCCGTGTTGGTGGGTGTCCTTGTCGCCCTGCCTTATTTGCTGTCGCCGCTTCAGGTCTTTGTCGGCAATTGGGCGGATCGGCGCCCGCTGTGGGGAATGCACCGCTCGCCGTGGATCCTGATCGGCGGGCTGATGGCGGCATTTGGCAGTTACCTGGCCGCGCACACAGTTTTCTACATGGACGCGCACTTTGCGCTCGGCTTGATCGCCTCATTTGCGGTCTTTACGATGTGGGGCGTTGGCGTCAACGTGGCGTCGGTCAGCTATCTTTCCCTTGCCAGCGAGCTGACTGAAAACTCGCCAAAGGGATGGCGCACCAGCACCGTCGGCGTCATGTGGACGGCGATGATCCTATCAACGATTGTGGCAAGCATCGGCCTTGCCCGCGCCCTGGAAGTTGATGCGTCCATCAGCGGCATTTACACCGCCTTTGGCGCGATCTGGCTGGTGGCGACGGTATGCGTGCTGGTGGGCGCAGCCGGCATCGAACCGGCCAACGCGGCGGCTCGCAACGTGCGCAATACCGCTGACAACCCCGTCGTTGCGCTGCGCGCGCTCGCCAACAATCCCACTGCCAAGCGCTTCTTTGTCTATTTGCTACTCGTGCTGATCGGCATTCGTGCGCAGGATGTGTTGCTGGAGCCGTATGCCGCCGACACGCTGGGCTTGCCGGTCAGCGCTACAACGCGCCTCGAGGCGATCTGGGGCATCGGCGTCTTCATCACCCTGTTGGGTGGGTTGGGGCTGGTCTATCGCTTTGGCAAACGCGCCAACGCCAACATCGGCGCGGTCGTGGCAATTGTGGCCTTTGCCTTGATCATCATCTCCGGTGCAATCCAGCACGTTACCTTCTTCTACGCCTCGGTCTTTCTGCTGGGGCTGGGCAGCGGGCTGATGACCGTCAGCAACCTCAGCTTCATGCTCGATATGACGGCGCCGCAGAATGTCGGCCTCTACATCGGGGCATGGGGCGTCGCTAACTTTGTGGCGCAATCGCTGGGCACGATCGGCGGCGCGCTGCTGCGCGATATCGCCTATCGCTTGACGGGAAATGTGGCGCTGGGCTACATGGTCGTCTTCGCGCTTGAAATTATCGGGCTGATCATTGCGTTGCTGCTCTTCCGCACGATTTCAGTGGAGGTGTTCCGGCGCGACGCGCAGCTAGATGTTGCCGATGTATTGACGCTCGCCGGGGATTGACGCCGGCGGCGGCGGCGTGTTATCCTCTCCCCTACATCATCGATAACGGCGCTGAGAGGGACAGGTTTCCAGGTCCCAGCGATGTACAGAGAACTGGCCCGAGGCTGCAAGGCTGGTCTTCGTTGCCTGGAAACGACGCCCTGGAGCCGAGTCGGGGAAAAGTCGTCAGTGATGACCAAGTAGCCGGCTACGGGTGCGCCCGTTACAGCGCAGCGGTTTCCGCCGCCTCGTAGCAATGTTGCGCATGGAGGCAAGATCGCGCAAGGCTCCCGCTCGTCGGGAGTGAACCGTGGTGGCACCACGATGCGGCTAACGCCCTCGTCCACATTTGTTGGACGAGGGCGTTTTTTATTGGAGAGTAGAGATTGGAGATTAAGAGATTGGCAGATTGCCTGAGCGCGCAATGTTTAATCTCCAGTCTTCCATCTCTCAATCTCCCCAGGAGGAATCATGGAAGAACAATCAATTCAACGCATCCGTTCGACGAAAGTCAGTGGTTATGTGGGGCAGCGGGTCGAGTTGCAGGGCTGGCTGCATGCCGTGCGCCGGCTAGGCGGCGTCACGTTTGTGATCCTGCGCGATGGGTGGGGGGCGGTCCAGGTGGTGGTTGAAGAGGCGGGCCAACTGTCCGCAATCGTCGACGGCGAGATTCAGCCCGAAAGCGTGATCCGACTGTCGGGCGTAGTGGTCGCCGCGCCCCACGCGCCGGGAGGCGTCGAGTTGCATCAGCCGCAGATGGAGATCATCACACCGGTGACGGAATCGCTGCCGGTGCTCATCGGCAAAAAGGAGATCAAGGCGAGCTTGGCGACGCAACTCGATCACGCGGTCGTGGTCAACCGCCACCCGGCGCGCCGCGCGGTCTATCGCCTGGGCGCCGGTGTCATGGCGGCCTTCCGCGAGCATCTCAACCGCGGCGGCTTCACCGAAATCCAGACGCCCAAGCTGGTTGCCTCGGCCACCGAGAGCGGCGCCAACGTCTTTGCCGTGGATTACTTTGGGCAGAAAGCCTTTCTGGCGCAAAGCCCACAGTTCTACAAGCAGATCATGGTCGGGGTCTTCGAGCGCGTCTACGAGGTGGCGCCGGTCTTTCGCGCCGAACCGCACGACACCACGCGCCACATCAACGAGTACGTGAGCCTGGACGTGGAGCTTGGCTTTATCGAGAACCACTTTACGGTGATGGGTGTGCTGCGCGATGTGCTGGCGCACATCTTTGCCAGCCTTAGCGAAGGCTATGCCGCCGAATTGGCGCTGGCCGGTGGGGTGGCGCCTGCTGTGCCCGCGACCATTCCGCACATTCATTTTGCCGAGGCGCAGGAGTTGATCCTGAAGCTGCACGGCGTCGATGTGCGCGGCGAGCCAGACCTGTCGCCACAGGATGAGCGCTGGCTGGGCGCATGGGCGCAGGCTGAACATGGCAGCGATTTCCTGTTCGTGACCGGCTATCCGGTGGCCAAGCGGCCGTTCTACACTCATCCTGACCCGACGCGGCCGGGTTATTCCAACTCCTTCGACCTGCTCTTCCGCGGCACAGAGTTGGTGACGGGCGGGCAGCGCCTGCATCGCTACGCCGACTATCAGGCCGCGCTGGCCGAGCGCGGTCTGGCGGAAGAACCCTTTGCGACTTACCTGGAGACCTTCCGCTACGGCATGCCGCCGCACGGCGGCTTTGCCATCGGGCTGGAGCGGCTGCTGATGCAGTTGACCGGCGCGCCCAACCTGCGGCTGACGACGCTCTTCCCGCGCGATCTGAACCGGTTGACGCCGTAGCGCCAGTTTGAAAATCCGCCATTCTGGCGCAGAGGCGAGTCGATTTCCAAACGACCGGCAGGGACGGTTGCGCCTGTTTGACGTAGTTTGAGTGATGACGCTGCTTGCCTGTATAGTGCAAACGCCGACAGCGACCAGGTAACGCGCGCCGTTGCTAAAGCCCTCGGCGTCAGCGAAGTGGCTGCCGAACGCTGCACACAGTCGATCATCGACGCTTTGGGAGACAAAACGCTGCTCCTGGTGCTCGACAACTGTGAGCATCTCATCAAGCCCTCGGCGCAGCTTGCGGTGGAACTGCTGAGCCACTGTCCCAATCTGCAGATCCTGGCCATCAGTCGCGAACCGCTGAACATCCCTGGAGAAATCCTATGGCAGACGCCGGCGTTGTCCCTGCCCGATCTGCAGCAGCTACCTCAAGCCGACCGGTTGATGCAATACGAGTGTGTTCGTCTCTTTGTCGAGCGCGCGGTCGCAAGCCAGCAAAGCTTCCATCTGACGGCGGAGAATGCGCTGTCCGTTGCTGAAATCTGCGTTCGGCTCGACGGCATGCCGCTGGCGGTTGAACTGGCGGCCGCGCGCGTTAAAATATTGGCGGTCGAGGAGATCTCCGCGCGGCTGGCCGGTGCGCTTGGTGCGCGCTTTGCACTGTTGACCCAGGGCAGCCGCACCGCGCTGCCCCGCCATCAGAGGCTGCGCACCGCCGGCGCCCATACAACGCTTCAACGCAGCCGTAAAATAACAGCGGATGAAGCAAGGTGTTGTTGATGCAGGACAGCGGCTCTTGTATCAAGCACTAGCCACCCTCATCCGTTGTTGTCACGTCCACCTCGCCTCCGAGGCATCCCCTCATCCTCAGCGTCCACTCCACACAACCACCGTTATGCTATAATGCATCACTGAGTTCAGAGGGTGCGAACGTCGCGACTGGCGGCACAGTCAGGAGAAGGCGCGCGATGCCTTCAGAACTTGCCTTTACAATAACCAACAACCGGTCCCTTGAAAGGACTTTTCGATGACAGTCCGTATCGAAGTGCGCAGCAACCATCCCACGGCTGGACAGAACATCGTGCGTGGTGCGGCTGCGCTGGGTATTACCGGCGTCACTGCCTGTCAGACCGTCCGGCTTTATTTCCTCGAACAGGACCCCGGCGCCGAGGCCGTCGAACGGCTCTGCCGGTTGCTGCTGGTCGATCCGGTGACGGAGACAGGGGAGGTAAGGAGAGAGGGGGAGAGGGGGAGATTGGGAGATTGGGAGGCAGGGAGACAGGGAGATAGGGAGACAAGGAGACAAGGAGATAGGGAGACAGGGAGACAAGGAGAAGGCGCCATGAATCTCCAATCTCCAATCTCCCAATCTCCACCCTCACCGCCCCTCGCCCCTCGCCCCTCGCCCCTCATCGTTGAAGTCGCCTTCCGACCCGGCGTGACTGACGTTCCCGCGCGCGAACTCCAACGCGGGATGGTGGAGATCGGCATGCCCGCGTGCGAAGTGGCGACCGGTGTGCGCTACGAACTGGAGGGCGACCTCACCCCTGACGAGCTGCGCAAGCTGGCGCGGCAATTGCTTTGCAACACCACCGTACAGCATTTTGCCGTCAGTGAGATCGCGATCCACTTCGACCAGGAGACGACCGCCGGCGACCGCGTTGAAACCATCCTCGTGCGCGGGCTGGACGATGCGGCGTTGCTGGCGCTGAGCAAGGCGCGGCTGCTCTCGCTCGACCTGGCGGAAATGCACGCGATCCAGCGTTATTACGATTATCTGGCGCGCGACCCCACCGACGTCGAACTGGAGACGCTGGCGCAGACGTGGTCGGAGCACTGCGTTCACAAAACTTTCAAGGCGCAGATCGATTTCACACACCGCAACGCCGACGGCAGCGTGCGCAGCCAGGAGATGATCGACGGGCTGATCCACCAATATTTGCGCGCCGCCACCGATGCGCTCTGGCCGGATTGGCTGCGCTCGGCTTTTGTCGACAATGCCGGCATCATCGCCTTTGACGACGACTACGACCTCGCCTTCAAGGTGGAGACGCACAACCACCCGTCGGCGCTCGAACCCTTCGGCGGCGCCAACACCGGCGTCGGCGGCGTCGTGCGCGATGTGATCGGCGTCTCGGCGCGGCCGATCGCCACCACCGATGTGCTCTGTTTTGGCCCGCAGGATTTTCCGAACGACCAGGTCCCAGAAGGCATGTTGCACCCGGCGCGCATTGCCGAAGGGGTGGTGGCCGGCGTGGGCGATTATGGCAACAAGCTGGGCCTGCCCACGGTCAACGGTGCGGTCATCTACGATGAAGGCTATCTGGGCAATCCGCTCGTCTTTTGCGGCTGTGCGGGTCTGCTGCCGCACGGCAAGCACCCGACCGCGCCCCAGCAGGGCGATCTCGTCGTCGCGCTGGGCGGCCGCACCGGGCGCGATGGCATCCACGGCGCCACCTTCTCCTCGGCCGAGTTGACGCATGAGACGAGTGAACTGGCCGGCAGCGCGGTGCAGATCGGCGATCCCATCACGGAGAAGGGGCTGATCGAGCTGATCGAGGCGGCGCGCGACCGTGGTCTCTACACCGCGATCACCGACTGCGGCGCGGGCGGCTTTTCCTCGGCGGTGGGGGAAATGGGCGAGACGCTAGGCGCGGACGTCGATCTGGCGCACGCACCGCTCAAGTACCCGGGTCTGGCGCCGTGGGAAATCTGGATTTCCGAAGCGCAGGAGCGTATGGTGCTGGCCGTACGGCCGGGACAACTAAACGATCTACAACAGCTTGCCGATCTGTGGGATGTCGAACTCAGCGTTTTGGGAACCTTCACCGGAGAAGGCAACCTTGTCGTGCGCTTCGACGGCCGTATTGTGGGCGAGCTGTCGATGGCATTCCTGCATCACGGACTGCCGCGACGGCGGATGCAGGCAGAGCATCGCGAACCCGCGGCAGCGCCCGCGGCCGCCACGTCCACCGAACCATCGATTCCGGGGATGGACATCAACGACGTGCTGCTAGCGATGCTTGGACATCCTTCCGTCGCCAGCAAAGAAGGGATCGTGCGCACCTATGACCACGAGGTGCGCGGGGGAAGTGTGGTGCGCCCCTTTGTCGGCCCTGAACTGGATGGGCCGGCCGATGCCGCGGTGCTCAAACCGTTGGGGACATGGCATCACGACAGAGCGTTTGTGCTCAGCAACGGCGTCAATCCGCTGCTGGGTCGCATCGACCCCTATGCCATGGCGGTCAGTGCGGTGGACGAAGCAGTGCGCAATGCCGTGGCCGTCGGCGCGGATCCTGACCGCATCGCCATTCTGGATAACTTCTGTTGGGGCAACCCGACCTATCCCGACCGGCTGGGTTCGCTGGTGCGCGCCTGTCAAGGCTGTTACGACGCGGCGCTCGCCTATCGCACGCCCTTCATTTCCGGCAAAGACAGCCTCTACAACGAATTTAATGGCCAGCCGATCCCGGGCACGCTGCTGATTTCGGCCATTGGCATCGCGCCGGACATGCACGTTTGCGTCACGTCGGCGCTCAAACAGCCAGACAGCCGGCTTTATCTGCTGGGCGAAACGCACGCTGAGCTAGGCGGTTCGCTCCTCAACGAAGTGCTGGGCGAGCGTGGCGGCGCAGCGCCGGCCATGCCCGCCCAGCCGTTGGGTCGTTACCGGGCGCTGCATCGCGCGATGCGCGCCGGGCTGGTGCGCGCCTGTCACGACCTGAGCGAAGGCGGGCTGGCCGTGGCGCTGGCCGAGATGTGCATTGCCGGGCGATTGGGCGCTACGGTGTCGTTGGACGCGCTGGTGGAGGCGGCTGTCGCCGGCGCGGCGGTCGTGCCGTTGCTCTTCAGCGAAAGCAATGGTCGCCTGCTGGTGGAAGTGCACTCCGCAGACGCCGCCGCCTTCGAAGCACATTTTGCCGGCCAAACGTTGGTGCAGGTCGGCGTCACCACGACCGAGCCAACCCTTGCCATCACGGCAGGCGGCGCCCATGTCGTCGATCTCCCAGTTGACCAGCTTGTCCGGGTTTGGAAAGGGCAATGAGCATGAAACCGTCGATCCTCATTCTTCACGCGTCGGGGACGAACCGTGACGCCGAAGCTGCCCGCGCCTGCGAACTGGCTGGCGGCGCGCCGGAGATCGTGCACATCAACCAACTGCGCCGCGGCGCACGCACTTTCTCCGATTACCAGATGCTGCTGCTGCCCGGTGGTTTCTCTTACGGCGACGCGCTGGGCGCCGGCGCACGGCTGGCGCTCGATCTACAGGTCTACTTTCACGATGAGCTACACGCGTTCATCGACAGCGGCAAACTCGTGCTTGGCATCTGTAATGGCTTTCAGACGTTGGTCAAGGCGGGGGTGCTGCCAGGGGCGAGACAAGGAGACAAGGAGACAAGGAGACAAGGAGACGGGGAGTCTGGCGCCCCTCGCCCCTCGCCCCTCGCCCCTCGCAACGAAATCTCCCTCCGCCGCGTCACGCTCACCGCCAACGCTTTCGGCCATTTCGAGTGTCGCTGGGTGCATTTGGCGGCCAACCGGCAGGCAACCGCGCCCTTCTTGCGCGATCTCGACGAGTTGATCTTCTGCCCGGTGGCGCATGGCGAGGGCAATGTTCAGGTCAAGGACGACGCCATGCTGGCCGAGATCGAGCAAGGCAACCTGGTCGCCTTCCGCTACGTCGATGCTGACGGACAGCTCGCGGGCGGCGTCTATCCGCGCAACCCCAACGGCTCCGCCGCCGACATTGCCGGCCTGTGCAACCGCCGCGGCAACGTCGTCGGGCTGATGCCGCATCCAGAGGATCACCTGCTGCCGGTGCAAAACCCGCTGGGCGGGACGGGACAGCTAGGGCTGGCGATCTTCAAGGCGATGGTGCGCGGGTTGTAACCAACTCCTCAGACAGGTCGCACCTGTTCGGTTGCTTCGAATCGATCGATGGCGGCAATGACCCGCGGCGATGGCGTGCGGCAGCGTTCCCGCAAAAAGCGGGCGATGCGCGCGCCCGAAAGCCCGCGTTCCGTAGCGCGCTTCAAGCTGCGTTGTGTGATCTGATAGACAAACGCCGGGTAACTCTGCTGCCACTGGGCAAACCGCTCCACGCGAAAACGATCGGCCAGGGAGACGCCAGGGTCGAGCGTCACTGTGAAATTCTCAGCAACTGCGATATGGTTGCTGGCGTGCTCATCGGGCGCCGGCACATCGTGCCCCAACCACGGCGCGCCCCAGCCACTCAAGGAAAGCAGCGTGTCGTCGCCAGCGGACGGTTCTGCCAGATCCAACACACAGAGCCACACCAACGGTCCGCGTATCAAAAAGCGCAACAACGCCCCTTCGACCGCGTCCCACCGCTCGAAACCCTTGAGGAATTCCTGCGTATTGGTGTTGCGGATATACCAGGTGTCGTAATCGCCGGTCGGGCGCTGGAAATCAGGCTCAGCGTCGCGAATTGCCCGCAGCACGTCGGACTGGGCGTACCAGACGCCGGGCTGCAGATGACCCACAAGTCGGAGGATCGTTTCACGCGTTTGCAGCGGATCGTTGTGCCACAAACCTGCTTCCACACACTCAAGTTCGGGGGTGCGGCAGAGATCGTTCCATTCCACCGAAGAACGCCACGCTTCGAAAAGCGCACGGCGTTGCTCGGCGCGCGTCTTGTCGAGGAACGCCGCCACCGGATTCTGCGTCAACTGTACGGAGTCGTGATCGCGCCGCAGCCAACCCAGGCGATTGCCCAGATGCAGCAACAGTCCCAGCCGCAGGTTGAGATCCGTGTCGCCGCTGCCAAAAGGAAGTTGAAATCGCTTGACAAGGCGGTCGATATCGTCGGGGTGCGGGCCGTTCGGCGTCAGGCGGATGCGCTCGTGATAGAGAAAGCCAAGCAGCGCGCCGGCGTCGAGCAGAAAGGCGTCATCGGCGGGCAAGATGCGGGCGGCAGGCGGCGGCGCGACAGGCTTGGCCGGCAATCCTACGGGCAATTCACTTTGCAGGTGGGGCAGCCACGGCGTGATGTCGCTGGGCAAATAGATGACGGTGTGCGCATTTTGACCCGCGCCGCGGAAACCGCGGCCGATCAGACCGTTGTAGTAAAGCAGTTCGGCAATGCTTTCGGGGTAGAGCCACGGCGATTCCCGCTCCAGCTTGGCTGGCCCCATCTGGCGGATAGCGCCAAACTCGCGGCTGAATTGCGCCTCGGTCACCTCCCCGTGTTCGCGCAGCAACAGGTTGATGGCGTCTTCCGCCTGCGCTGTATAGTCGAGCATTTCCTGGTGCGCCATTTGCACCGAAGTGGGGTCGGTCAGTTGGGCGGCCAGCAACTCGACCATCTGCTCGTGCGTGTCGGCGCCGTCAAGCATGGCGCCGCGCAGTTCAGCAAGCACTTGGAGCATGATATCCGGGTATCCGGCCAACATTTGGGCGGCTGTAGGCATGATAAACTTACGTTAGATGGCGCTGGGCGCTTGTGAGACAATCAAGCAGCATCAGCATGGTATTGATAAGAGTTCACAATTTATGATGAATCCGCTATACTGCATAGCGTAATTCTTAAAGGAGACAATCAAAATGACGCAAGGTGCAAAATATCGTTCCGTCGCGGACAACCCTGGCTTTATGCAACAAGCCGTACGTTCTATCCAGTTACTGTTTGACTCGCGCGTCCCTTCCTCGCTCAAGCTCATGTTGCCGGCCGCAGCCATGTTGTATTGGATCTGGCCGATCGACTTAATCCCTGGCATCCCGATCGACGATGTAGCCGTGTTGATCGGTGCGATGGCGCTCTTTGCCAAGCTGGCCGGTGAAGCTGTCGAACGTCAACAGCGTCAGACACAGCAAACGCCCCCTAACGATGAGCCGGTGGTCGACACCACCTGGAAAGTCATCGATTGACCGGCGATCCACTGTCCATTCGCCTTCGCTGGCAGGGGTGTCTTGTCGTTATCCCTGTCAGCCATCGATCCAACTCATGACTCAATCGTCATCTGACCGCAGCGGCCTCCAAGAAACATCATACACCTTTACCGAGGTCGCTTATCATTTTCAGGTGACGCCGGAGGCGTTGCGCGGGTGGATGCGTCGTTTCGCCCAGGTGCTCAGCCCGGGCGCAAAGGCGGAGCCTCCCCGCTTTGCCACGGCCGACGTGGCTGCCCTCAGCATGGTGCAAAAGCTGCTCGAACAAGGTTTCCAAGACGAGCAGATCAACGAACAACTCACCCCAAAACGCATCGTGCGTGATGAAACCGCGCCGGTAGCCTTGAATACTGACCAGGCCCGCCAATTGGTTGAGGGCAAAGCTGCGTTGCTGCCCCACGCCCTGGGCGATATTCTCAGCGCCATCGCCAATAGCCAGCAGACTGTGCTCAACGGTCAATCTACGGTGCGCGAAGTCGTCGGCGTTGTCGTGCAGGACAATTTTAATCTCAAGGAAGAAAACCGCAAACTACGCGAACGGATGCTCGAACAAGAGCGGGCGCTTGCCGAATACCAGCGCCGCGAAGAGACGCGCAAGGAGCGGCTGGAAGGTCGTCTGCGCGCGCTGGAAAACACCGTCGCCGCCCTGCAACAACAGGTCGCCCAGTTGATCCAACTGCAACGCCAGAGCCAGCAAAAGAAGCGCGGCTGGTGGTAAGGCGCCTGCCCCATAGAATCTTTGATGCAGAGGGACGCAGAGAAAAGCTATTTTTATTACGTCACTCATGACTCCTTATCCCGCCTTCCTTCCCCTTCTCTATTTGCTGGTTCATCCTTTCTCCAATCGACCTCGCTCTGCGCTAATTGGGCTGCATCCGGCTGCGCGTCGCCGTAGCGCACCGCCACGTATGCGTTGGTGAGCGTGTGCAGCGCGGCAATCTGCGCCGCGGTCAGTTCGGCCAGTTGTGTGGAGTACGCCTCTGGTGTGGCGCCGGGGGGACGCGGCCGGTTGCGCGTCGCCATCGCGGCCAGAAACGCCTGGTAGCGGGCGCGAATCTGGCGCCGCGCCGCGGCCTCGCCATCGAGCGGCAGGAAGTCAGCCGCCGCACCTGACGCCGGTTGCCCGCGCAGCCGCGCCCACAGTGCGCGCAACTGGTCGTTCAACAGCGCGCGGGACAAGATCGACTCGCGCGTCTCGTCCACATCGGACGCCTCGGCCACCCGCAGCAGACGCAGCGACAGGGCGAAGATGACCGCCGCAGCCACGATCACGGCGATGACGATGCCCCAGCGAAATGGCTCCACCAACTCCGCCGGCGCGCCGGACGACTGGTCCAGAAAAAGTGGGGAAAGCGGCTGAAACTGAGCCAGGTCAGTAGGCGCGTCCAACGGGCGCAGGCTGGCAATCAGGCGGCGCAGCCAATCGATCAGCGGCGAAAGCACCAGGAACATCACATAGACCGCGGCGTAGAGCACCGCCAGTAAGACCTGCGCCAGCAAGTCGACGATGGGCGAGAACAACCCCAGCACTTGCGCCAACGTTTCCGGCGCGATCAGTGCGCTGAGCAGAAAGCCCAACAGCAGCACCGCCGCAATCACCAGCGCCACGCTGCTCAGCCAGTAGCGGTTTAGCCGCAGCCGGGCCGTCATCGCTGCGCCTCCGGTGTAGAGCGAACGCTCCAGGCTCGCCAGCGCCAGAGCGGCCATGCCCGTCGCCACAAAGACGGCCAGCCATGCCTGCGCGCCTGTGACCAGGGCCGCGCCCGCCAGTTGGCTGCCCAGCAGCAGGACCACAAAGGCGATGCTGCCGGTGATGAACGCGCCGACGATCGCCTCGTGATCGGTGGGCGTCCCGCCATCCAGCACGCCGCGCAGCCAGAGACCCGCGGCCATGAAGAAGGCGAGCACCGCCGGCGCCATCTCGCGCGCCCAGAGGTCCGGGTCGCCCGTGGCAAGCTGGAGCCAGCGTATGTCCCACAGCGCCAGCGGTCGCCCATATTGCCACCAGAGCAACAGCAGCAGCAGCAGCGGGCCGAGCACCGCCATCCACGCCCGCGCCTGGCGCATACTGTGCGTGCGCGTCGCCGCCACCCGCGCCGCGGCGCGTCCGCCCAGCAGCAGCGCAAAGAGCGACCAGAGCGGCAGCACCGGCTGGCCATAGGACGGCGCCATCCACGCGCCGAGCGCCAGCAGCCACGGCCAGACCCACGCCACGCGCATCGTCGCCACCAGCGCAGCCAGCAGCCAGGTCAGGCGGGTCGAGTCCGTGCGCGCGTCAGTCAAGGCTGTCTCCTTTGCGATGTGAGCGATGGAACGCGGGTTGGGCGGCTGTATGTGTGTCAGGCTCAGGCAAGTTCAAGGCAGCGAGCACCTGGTTGGAAAGCTCAACTTGTAGCATCGTCGTTCCTCTTCCGATTGGCCGTACTCCCAGTGCAGTGTAGCGCAATCTTTATTGAAATAATGTGCGCATAGGTGACAGTCACTTTTGGAAGTGACTGTCACCTGCTCACGCCTTCCCCTCCACCATCTTGACCTCTTCTTCCGTCAGCCCGTACAGACGATAGACCAGCTGGTCGATCTCTGCTTCCAATGCGCTGACGTCGGCGGCGGGGTTCTGGGTTTTGAGAGCCAGGATCTCATCCACGAGCTTTACAAGTGGCTGCTGTTCTTCCAGCGAAACATCGGGAATGGGTAAGGCTTTCCAGTCATCAGGATAGAGATGAATATTGCTGCGACGATGCGCACGTAAATAGTCACGCGCCGCACTGGAGTTCATCACGGCCAACAAGTACTTCACGGCAAATCGCTTGCTGGTTTGTTCCAACTGCTCACGCTTGGGCAAATCGGCACGTGGCTTCTCGTCACGATAGCGCGCACTTTTCTGGAGAGATCTGTTGCGCACTCCAGCCAAACTAAGCCAAGGTATGAAACCAACGCTGGCAGGAGTAAAAATAAACCCGACACTGTCATAGCACACAACAGGATCAGGTCCAGGGCTCCGCTGCGCAAGCAACTTTTCAGGTACTGGATACATCTCCGGAAAAGTTGGTCGGCAAAATCGACCAGGAGCACGTTCGGTATTCCATTCAAGCCAGATGTGTTCTTTCGGTAGCCAATTTGCCAGATGTTTACCTTCGACATATGGCTTGCTATGAAGTTCTGTTCTAGTGGATGACACGACGTCAGACGTAACAAACTTTCCATCAATCGCATTCTCATCGCTATTTGGCCTAAGACCATAACTTACGTAGCATATTTTCTGCAATAGCAATATCCTTTTAGAAAATTCTGCATTATTGTCTGTATCCGGGAAAAACAATCGATAATCCAGTCTACTCTGGTAATCAGTGCTAAGCTCCGTAATTAGACCAAATTTCGGTTCATGTAAGCGCCTCTCCGGTCGATTGTTGCTGCCATCCGCCTTCTGAAAGAAGTAAATAACATTCCGCACTGCGGCATCGAAAATCTGAATCTTGCTGAAGAAGTCGAGCCGCAGCACACGGCTGTGCTGCAAGAACCAGGTCTGCGATTTCTGCGCATACTTGGCGTGGCAATACGCATCGGAAACGATCATGGTCGTGACGCCACCATGCCGCAGCAACTTGTAGCCAAGTTCAATGAACGGAATGTAAAGGTCCCACTTTTCCCACAGCGTTTCGTATTGGCCGCTTGCCTCGATCCGCTTGCGAAAGGCAACATGTGCTTCGCCCGCATCGGCGCGCACATAAGGCGGGTTGCCAATGACCACGTCAAAGCCATCGATGACCCCAAACATCCATTCAGGGTCAAAGAACTCGGCGTGGGTGTGCTGGTTGTACGGATCCCACTTCGCCAGCATCTCGGTGGTGGCGTGCTCCCAGCCGTCACGTTCCAGCAGATCACCCAACCGTTCACGCAGGCGGGCATCCGCGTCTCGATATTTCTTCTTGGTCTGCGTCGTCTTCGCTGTGAAATGGCGCTGACGCACGCGGCGCAGTTCGGCCTCGGTGCGCTCGATCTTGGGGTTGCGCATCTCGATGGTCGTGTGACTTGCCGTCATCGCGCCGTCGCCCGGCAGCAGCGCACGCAATGCCGATGTATCCGGCGTCGTCGGAAAAAGCCAGTCGGCGTTGAGCGGTGTAAACGTGGCATCGTGCACGAGCAGCGCGTTCAACTCAGCGCATACTTCGCGGCCGATCGACAACCATTTTTCTTTGAGCGCCGCGCCCGTCACCTTGAGATATTGTGCAAAGACATCGGCCAATTCGTCGACTTTATGCTTGACTGTGGCTGACGGCGCGAGCGCCGGCGCCAGCTTCGGCTTTTCCGCTGGGCGCACGATGCCCAGCAGTGAATTCGCCGCCACAAACTTCGTCTCCAGATTCGGCAGCGCCCGCACATTGCGATTGGGGGCGGCGTCGTCCACGCGCTGGTCGGCCACCAGCGAGATGAAGAAGCGCAGCTTGGCAATCTGCACGGCGATAGGCTGAATGTCCACGCCGTAAATGCAGTTCTCGATCAGGTAGAGTTTGCGCGTGTAGTCGAGTTCGTGGTCTTGCTCCGTAAAGGAGTATTCGATGTCGCGGATACGCGCCTCGATGTCTTCCAGGGCGTGCTGACGATTCTTCTCGTCTTCCATCTGCTCGGTCAGCTCGCGGTCGCGCTGCGCGCGGGCAAGCTGTTGTTGCTTCCAGCGGGTGTTGTTGGGGTCGAGCTTGCGCAAGATGAAGACCAGCTTGTGCAGGATGCCCATGGGGAAAGCGCCGGAGCCGCACGCCGGGTCGAGAATCTTGGCGTGGTCGATGGCGTCGATCAGCACATCGACCTCGGCGGACGCAAAATCGTGCGCTTCGTCGGTGTAGGCAAAGAGGCGGCGCAGGCGCGGCTTAAGGTGACTGTCACTTTTAGAAGTGACAGTCACCTGCTCAGTCACCTGCTGCCCCAGATAGGCGATCAGCGCCTCATCGACCATATAATCGACAATCTCACGCGGGGTGTAGAAAGAGCCGGTCTGCTTGCGTGCGGTCGTACGCGTCTCCGGGTTGTAGGCAGCCAGCAGGTTTTCAAAGACTTTGCCCAGCAGTTCGTGGTCGAGCGCTACTTCCTCGTCGATGGGCGTGTTTTCTTCGACAGTGAACTTGTAGCGGTGGAAGATGTCGAAGAGACCGCGCACTTTGTACGGCTTGTTGTGCGTGCCGAAAACTTCGTTCAGATCGAACGATTGTTCCTTGCCAAAGAAGAGGACGTTGGGCGCGTGCAGTGGGTTGTCGTCCCGTTCGGAGAAGCCATCGACGGGGATCATTTTGCGCTTGCCCTCGCGCACGATCTCTTTGTCGAGGCACTCGAACAGCCCGCCGTTAAGAAAGGGAATCTCGGCAAAGAGCGCCAGCGCGCCGGCCTCGTCGAGCCTGAACAGGTCTGCATAGCGATAGACGTTGTGCACGCCATAGTGACGATTGTAGCCGCCGCTCTCCGCCGCGCTGCGAAAGATGCGATTGCGCGGCTGCGCCGGCGTGTTCATTTCGGTGTTGAGTGTAGCGAAAAAGAGGTTCTGCAAGATGGCCTTGTAGTAGCCGTCGCTATCGTCGCCCATGTCGTGCAAAAGTTGGGAGACGCGTTGGCGGTCAAAGAGCGCATCGGGAACCAGACCCTTTTCCTTGATGAACCAGACAAAGATGAGGCGTGTGATCAGACGGATGACGGCGACGGCGTTGCGCGTCTCTTCGTCCTCCTGGCTGTCGCCGCGGGGGAAGGTGACGGTCTCTACGGCCCAGTAGTACCAGTTCGCCAGCTCCTGGTAGAAGCGCTTGTTGAGTTCGCTGATATCCAGCGTCTTGGCCCAGGCGCTTTGCAGTTCGTCGAAGTCGCCCACGCTCTGCGCATTGCGCAGGCTGCTCAGCGCCAATTCTTCCAAAATACGCACATGCGCGGCGTGTGGGCGGCGAAGGTCGATATCCTTGATCAACGTTACCTTTTCCAGCACATCTTTGCTGGCAGCGCGCTTGCCAGGCCGGTGCAGGATGATGGCCAGCGTCAACTTGTCGCCGTAGCGGAAGAAGATGGGCGTCGGCATGTCGAAGAGGCGGTTGACGGCGCGGGTGATAGTCGCCAGCGCGCTGCGCGAATAGCGTTCGCCGGAGAGACCGACCGCCAGAAAGAGGAAGGAACGATAAAGGCCGCGGTTCCAGCCGCCATCGTCAAGCGCTAAATCCATCTGCTCGCGCTGGGCAACTTCCCTGTCAGTCAACTGGAAGAGCACGTTGGCTTCCGTCCACGCGTCAGTGAGGGCGTGCTCCGCATTGAAAGGGCGGGCAGTGGCGAACGTTGCTACAAAGTTCTGCGCCGTATTAGGCTCCAGTGGATAGCGCTTCTCGCTGCGATAGCCAAGCACGTCGAGCAGATGGCTACAGTTTGCAGTCAGGTCGCCGCCAGTAAAGGCGTGCAGCGCATTGGTAATATCGGTGCGGAGGTCGGTAGGCATGTCGGCCTTTCTTTGATAGGCAGGTCGGGCAGGTGACAGTCACTTCTGGAAGTGACTGTCACCTGCCCCGGTTCTCCCCAATTACCACCCAAGTCGCCAACTCGAAGTCGCTATTTTCCGACACTTGCTGCCCCACGTCCGGCAACTGAGCGTTGCGGCCACTTTGTAACGTTGCCGCCATGCGTTTGCGGAAAGTGGCGACAATCGAGGCTACGGCGCGCTCCAATAGATGGGTGTAATGGCTCATCTCGCGTCCATCCTGCGTATATTCATCAAAGCGGCGGCACAATTCCTCGTAGGCGGCGTCATGGCCGGCGCAGAGGCCGCGCAGCAACGAGAGCGTTTGCTTGGGCTGGGCAAAGCTGAGGCGCACTTCTCCGTCGTTGCGCACATAGACCAGATAGTAGGGCTGTAGCGGATTGATCTCCTGACTGGCTGCACGCCGTTTCTCCTGTGGATCCGCCGTGCGGTGGCGTAGGCAATAGATCACACCGGGTGCAACCTTATTGTCGTTGTTCGGCGACGGCGCCACGGCGTATAGACCCAGTGGCGCTTCCTCCAACAGACGGCGGTTAGCTTCCAGATAGTTGAACAAATCGATGCGGAAATCGTCCAGCGAGAACTCGGTTAATGACGGCGCGTCATCCAAATCTTCTAGGTTTAACACCTCGTTCTGCAAGCGCAGCAACTGATGGTCGCGATACTTCAGGTCGTCTTTGATCAGCTCTTCCAATTCGTTAGTTTTGAACAGGTCATCCTCCGACGTGGCCGCAATATCGACCAACGCCATGCGCGCCTCGACGCGATATTTCAGGCTGATATAGCGGTCAAGGTGTGGCGTCGGCCAAAAGTTAACCATCTGCACCGTTTCGTTGCGGCTGCCGATGCGGTCGATGCGCCCGAAGCGTTGGATGATGCGCACCGGATTCCAGTGGATATCATAGTTGATCAGATAATCACAGTCCTGCAGGTTTTGACCTTCCGAGATGCAGTCGGTGGCGATCAGCAGGTCAATTTCGCCGGTTTGCGGCATAGCGGCAATTCGCGCGCGCTGTTTAGAACGCGGTGAGAAATTGATCAGGATGTGGTTGAAGTGGTTGGCATGTGAATAGCCGGTCGGTGTAAAGGTTGTGTGATTTTCGCCGCTGCCAACGACCAAAGCGATATGGATGCCCAGTTCTTGTTGCACCCAGCGCTGCAAGTGTGCATAGAGATAAGTTGCGGTGTCGGCAAACGCTGTGAAGATCAGCACCTTGCGATTAGGGGCGCCGTCTTTGTCGTGCGTAGGCTGTGTCACTTTTGCCTGAATCAGCGCCTTGAGTTCGGCCAGTTTTGCATCGCGTGCGGGGCAGACATCGCGCGCCTGCAAATGCAAGCCGTACAACTGCTGTTTGTCTTGCTGTAAAGCTGTCAGCCAGCGCTCTACATCCAGGTGCGCCGTGCGAAAGGTGAGCTTCTTGCCGACTTGCAATGACTCACGCAGCTCCTCGTCCTCGATATCGGCCAGATCGGCTACTTCCAAGTCAATGTCCGCGTTCTCCTGCGCCGCCTGGAAGACGTGTAAACGATGCTCCAGCGCTTCGATCTTGTCAATCGTGCGCTGCATAGTGAGTGCAAAGGCGTGCACCGAACTTTCCAATCGCTTGAGGAAGTTCACCTTCATCATGCCGATCAGAAAGCCTTCTCGTTGCGCCTGTGTGAAGTTGCCTACGCGTCGCGCATATTCTTCCTGGTAGCGCGGCAAGACAAAACGCGACGGGTTGAAGAGTGAAAGCGTATATCCCTCAATCTCCTCGCTCAGTTTGTCATACGACATGAAGCGGTTACTCAAATCGATGTTGGCAAATCTGGCAACGGGTTGCGTGCGCGCCGGAAAGCCGCCAAGCCTCTCCATTTCCTGCTGATAATATTTTTGGACGTGCCGCCGTGCGCGGGCAATGGTCAGTTCGTCGAGCAGCTTGAAGAAGTCGGATCCCAGACTATTGAGCAGGTCACGCGTTGTGCGCACCTCCGCTGGCTTCTTTACCCACAGGGTGAATTGCCCTTGCGCCTGGCGCAACGTTTCCTTCAGGCTGGTAATATCAAAGGCGTCGACAAATGCATCATCGGCGCCTGCCGTAAGTAGATAAAGCTGATTGCGCAGGTCGCGCAGGTCGTTGTTTACTGGAGTCGCCGACAATAGCAGCACTTTCGTGCGCACGCCAGCCTTGATAATGTCATCCATCAGCCGCTGGTAGCGGCTGCGCCGCACAACTGTGCCGGTCTCGTCTTTGCGGCCGGGCGTATTGTTGCGGAAATTATGTGACTCGTCGATGACAACGAGATCGTAGTTGCCCCAGTTGACGGTCGCCAGATTGATGTCACCTGACAGCCCGCCATCCCGGCTCAGATCGGTGTGCGAGAGAACATCAAAACGGAAGCGGTCGTCGACAAATGAGTTCAACTGGTCGTTTTGCCGATAGATCGTCCAGTTTTCGCGCAACTTCTTGGGGCAGAGCACCAGCACGCGCTCGTTGCGCAACTCGAAATACTTAATCACTGCCAGCGCCGTGTAGGTCTTACCCAGGCCAACGCTGTCGGCCAAGATGCAGCCATTATATTTGAGGATTTTATTGATAATCGCCTTAGCGCCATCCTTCTGAAACGCAAAGAGTGTGCGCCAGATGTCCGTATCAAAGAGCGTGGTCTTGCCTAGATCGAAGTTTACACGCCCGGCAGCGTCCAGATATTCTTCAAAGATATGGAAGAGGGTCTTGTAATAGATGAATTGCGGGCTGTGGTTATGATAGACCTGAGCGAGATAGTCCAGAACCTCGTGCTTGACATCGACCACTAACTTCTCGTCATCCCACAGTTCGTCGAACCATACTTTGAGATCGTCCCGGTCGCGGCTGCTGTCGACGACCAGATTCAGTTCAATATTGTTGTTGCTGTTGGCAAGCCCCAGTCCATGGGTTGTGAAGTTGGAGCTACCCAAGATGGCCTGAGAGACTGCGCCGTTGGCAATGTGATACATCTTGCCATGCAACAATCCGGCTTGCTGCACCGATTTGATCGCTACCTTTTCTTCTATCCACACCGCGCACTCGCGGGCAATACGACGCTGCGCCAGCACATTGGCCAGCTTCAATCCGTCGGTATCAATGACAAATGCCTTTTTGTCGCTCTTGTTTGGGTCGACTGAACGTACAAAACGTGGTTCGCCAAACAAAAAACGCATATGAGCAATCTGGTCAAGTTGTGTCTTCAGTTCTACATACGCATGGATGGTGAAGTACGCCGAAACGACTGACAACATCGAATCAGAGGTGATATTCGTTTTGAGAAAATCCCCTACACTGCCACGACGGTGGTTGTCTCGGATGCCAGAATTGATGTAGTGAAAGGTCATAGAGGTGCAGTCTTATGCTTGAGTAGCAAAGATTATCGGCTTTCGATGGTGCATAGTTTACCACATCATAATCCTGCTCAAGCTTATGGGTAAAAGTGCAGTCAGTTTGTTGTATCCACCCCAGTGTATCCTGCCGAGAAATCGCCCGTTTCATCCTGAGAGAAAAATTTCTCTCAGGATGAAATCCAGCGCCACTCGCTGAGAAACTGCCAACTTCCTTACAGGAATTTTCAAAATCCTGCAAGGAAATTTATAATTTACACAAGAAATTTGAGAGTTGGAATGCGACTCAACTGTGCAGGCTATGAGCCTGCCGTGATGTGCACGGCGGTTGGCGCCGAGCCGGTTCGACGCCGGGGCGCGGAAGCGCCGAGGGGACCCAGAGCAAGCCTTGCAGAAGACCTCTTGCTTTTCCTCTGCGCATCTCTGCCTCTCCGCGCCTCTGCGTCAAAAGCAGCGGCATTTCTCGCCCATGCAAAGAAGGAGACGATCTGTGGCAAAACGCATCAAAGCGATCAGCGCCTTGCGCCCGCGGCTCAAGCGGGCCGGGCGCATTGACGAGACCCTGCTGGCGCACTATGTGGCGGAGCGCTCCAACCTGAGCAAGGCGGATGTGACGCACGCCCTGTTGGAATTGAGCGCGGCCATTGAGGACTTTGTGCTGCTGGGGCACAGCGTGCGGCTGGCCGGCCTGGGCTTGATCACGCCGAGCATGAACACGCAAGGCGAGCTGACCCTCCGCATCCTGCCCGACCCGCACCTTCTGCGTGCGATCAATGATCGACGGCGCTTTACCGGCAAGATTATCAATGCAGCCAACCTGGGGAAGAGTGGCGACGAACTGGCGGCGCAGTGGGATAGCTTGCATCCGGATGATCCGGTGGAAACGTAGGGGACGGTGAAAACACAAGCGGATGCTTTGGCGGCCCTGAGACAAGTGATCAGTGTTCATCAGCTTGAGCCTAGCGAGAAAGAGAGGCGCGTGCAAGCGGCAAATGACGCACGCCACTCCGCACGGCTTCATCAACGCTTCGGAAGGGTCATGCGCCCATGCATAGTGAGTTCTTCCACCGCTGCGTAGGTCGGGCTACCAGCCCAACGTGGCGAGTCGACGACCCGTGTTGCGCGGGCCGCGTGACCTATGCAGAATGACTATGCTCATCAAAACAGGCGCCCCATTAGAAGGCTGACAATGACTGCCATCGCTGCATCGACCTCTACGCCAGCGCAATCCTCGCCAACTTCTCCCACTCCGCGTGTCCGCCGAGGTGATAGCGGCGCACGCCAGGGATCGGCGGCGTCTCGCCCGCGGGGCCGAGCGTCACCAACGCCAGCGCAAAGCTGCGGTCGTGCAGGTAGAGCAGCGTCCGGCGCAGCGGTTCGGTGAGCAGCGCGGTGACGACGACAATGGTCGTGCCGTAGGGCAGATGCAGCCCCTCGTAACGCAGCGTCTCTTCCAACGGCCAGCGCCCAAAGGGAATGACGCGCGCCAGCGCCTCGAAGATCAGCGCCAACTGGTTGCGATGGCCCGCGGGTCGGATGCGCACGATGCGCGCGCCGGGCTGCGTCACCGCGTTGGCAAACAGCCCGACCGCCTGCCCTTGATCCCATGCCCAGCGCGCCAGCGACGCGGTGGCGGTGATGGCGTATTCCTGCAGGTCCGGGTCGTAGCCTTCCCACGCGTGTTCGTGCGTGTTGATGTTCAGAAAGAGCGCCAGCGGCCGGTTGGCGGACGCGTCGAAGGTCTTGGTCTGCAACGCACTGCGTCGCGCCGTCGCCTTCCAGTGCACGTAGCGCATACTGTCGCCCGACACATAGTCGCGTGCGCCGTTGAGCCGCAACGGGTCCTCCGCCAACTGACGCATGGCGCGGAACTCGCCAAAGGGACGGTCGGACGGCAGCCCCAACGCGGTCAGCGGCACGATGCGCGGGTAAACGAGCAGCGTGTCGACGGTCTCCAGCGTTTCCTCACGCACGTCGAAGCCGAACATGTCCCCCGACAGCAGACGCGTCGGGCCAAATGTCCACGCCCCGCGCTGCACCGCACGCACCCGGTAGTGGCGCGTCACGCGCTCGTACCAACGCAGCGAGATGAGGTTGATCAGCCGCTGGCGGCCGGGGCGATGGCTGTGCGAGAGCCGCGCCGGTTCGATGTGCAAGGCTTTGGGCAGTTCGTCCTCGGCGTGCAGCCAGGCGAGCGGCAGCGGCTTGGCGTTGACGATCTCGATGTCCAGCGCCACCTCGTCGCCGTGGAAGAGGCGCGTGCGCTCGAACTGGCGCCGGTAACTGACGCCCACCAGACAGAGACGCAGCCAGAGCAGGGCCGCGCCCGCAATCAACGCAAGGAAGAGGGTCAGCAAAAAGAGCGGCGCGCTGCGCAGGAGCACGGAGAGCAACGTCAGCCCGACCAAGCCCCACATCCAACGGTTCATCGGCTGGCGCTCCACTGCTCTTCGACCGGCACCGGCGTCTGGTCGAGGAGGCGCTTGATGACATCCTCGGCGCTCTGGCCGCGCAGCCGGCTCTCCGGGCTGAGGATCAGACGATGCGCCAGCACCGGCCGCGCCAGCGTCTGCAGGTCGTCCGGCGTTACAAAGTCGCGGCCCCGCAGTGCAGCCAGCGCCTGCCCTGCGCGCAGCAAAGCCAGCGATCCGCGCGGGCTGACGCCCAACTCCACGGCCAGGTCGCTGCGCGAGGCGCTTACCAGGTCGAGCAGATAATCTTCCACCAGCGGATGGCAGACGACCTGACGGCAGCGATCAGAGATCGTGCGCAGCTCGGCCGCGCCGATCAGGGGCTGAATATCAACCAGCGGGTTGTGCGTGCGGAAGCGCCGCAGGATGGTGCGCTCGTCCTCGCGGCCAGGATAGCCGATGGCCACACGCAGCATAAAGCGGTCAAGCTGCGCTTCGGGCAGCGGGAAAGTGCCTTCCAGTTCGACGGGGTTTTGCGTCGCCAGCACCAGGAAGGGATAGGCAAGCGGCCGCGTAACGCCATCGACTGTCACCTGGCGCTCTTCCATTGCTTCGAGCAGCGCGGACTGTGTGCGCGGGCCGGCGCGGTTGATCTCGTCGGCCAGCACCACCTCGGCCAGGATCGGCCCGCCGCGATACTCGAAGTCGCCCGTCTTCTGGTTGAAGACATTGACGCCGGTGATGTCTGACGGCAGCAGGTCGGGCGTGAACTGAATGCGGCTGAAGGTGCAGCCCAGCGAGCGCGCCAGCGTCTTGGCCAGCATGGTCTTGCCGATGCCCGGCACATCTTCGAGCAGCACGTGGCCGTCACAGAAGAGCGCGACCAACAGCAACTCGACTACGGCGTCTTTGCCGACGATCACACGGTCGATCTGTTCGACCAGGCGGCGGGCTGTGGCGGCAACAGCGGAGATATCCAGCAGATCATTGGAAGGCATAGCAGTATCCATCATCATTCTTGATCATTGGAGGAGGCAGCGACCCTCTTCATTGTAAAGCATATCCTCGATAGAAGTCATTTTACAATGGTAAAATGCCACCGCCCGACAGAATGCGCAAGCGCAAGCCCCACCTATCAGTATCATGCCGGCGCGGGCCGGGTGGACTTGCGCCAAAATATGCGCCGTTCTCCTATTCGGGTTGTTGCTGCACCCTTTTCAAGCGCTCGGCGGCTTGGAGCACGTCACGGTTGATGCGCACGTTTTCGAGGTAGGAGTGGCGCAACGCTGCATCTGAAATATTGGCGGCGCGCGTCTGCACGACCGTATAGGCCCGAGATAACAGTTCGGCCGCGTGTGCGTCCTCCCCGCAAGCGCTGGCCGTCAACGCTGCAACGTAAAGATCGCGCTGTGGGTATTCGATCTGATGCGGTTCGCTCGCGTCGAGAATCTCCAGCAGCGTCCTGGTCGCAGCACGCGCGGCGCGGGGACGGCCACGGGCGAGTTGCACCAACGCCAGGGTAGCCAGGTCGGTCGTCATCGTCGCGCGCACGTCCAGCGTTGTGTAAAGATGCAACGCACGGTTGGCATAGCGCTCCGCTTCATCAAGCCAACCAGCCGTCTGCGCGGTCAATGCCGCTTCGGTAAGACACTGCGCCTCAAATTCAAGATCGGCGTTGTCGTGCGCCCACTGCCGGCTGCGGTCAAGCCGCGCCAGCGCCGCCGTCGAATCGCCACACTCGCGTTCGATCTGTCCCAGGTTGAACTCCATGATGGCGGCGCCTGCTTCATCGCCCACCGCCAGGCAAAGCTCCGCGGCCAGCGAGATGCAGCGCCTGGCTTCCGCGTAGTCGCCCACCGTCAGCGCAATGATGCCCAGAGCGTTCCACACCGCGTTTTCCCACCAGCGATTGCCGACCGACCGTTGAATGTCGAGCGCCTGGCGCAGCAAAGGCGCGGCCGCGCCGTAGTCGCCCAGGCTTGTGTAGACCTGCGCAATATTGAGCAGACTGCTGCCTTCGCCCTCGCGGTCGCCAATCGTGCGCCGGATCGTCAGCGCCCGCTGCCAGGCTTCCCGTGCGGCGGTGAAATCACGGCGCAGGAACGCCACGCCCCCCAGCCGCGTGAGCGCAGTCGCCACGTCGGGCTGATTTTCCTGCGCCTCGTACAGGCGGAGGGCTTGTGTGAGCATCGCGACCGCGGCGTCATACTCGCCGCGCTGCCGCATCACCACGCCGAGGCCGAGCATGACCTGGGCGCGGATGCTTGCAGCGAGGGACGAGGAGCGAGGAGCGGGGGGCGCGGCAGGCTGATCGTCAGAGAGGGAAAGAGCGTTTTCACTATCGATGCCCGCGAGCAGCGTCAATGCACGACGATAATGTTGTTCTGCGGCGTCATTGTCACCCTCGAGCAGCGCAATTTCGCCCAGACGGGAAAGGACGCGCGCCTGGCTGCTGTGCTCTGCGCGCAGGTTATAGAGTTCCAATGCTTGCTGAAGATCGCCGCGCGCCGCGGGAAACCGGCTGGTCGCCGCGTGAAAATCCGCCCACAATTCCGCCACAACCGCGCGATCGGCGTTGGGTTGAGCGTCGAGGACGAGCAGCGTGGCTTCTTCCTGCAAACGTTGTCCCAGAATATGCAGCACCTCGGCTTTGCCGCGCAACCATTCCCAGCGCGTTTCGAGCGCCAGCGTGCGTTCAAAGTAGATGAGCGCGGTCTCATTGGCATAGCTGCGTTTGGCGCGCCACGCGGCCGCATCGAGATAGTGGATCGCCCGTGCGCGCGGGGCGGGCTGCGCGACGTTGGTCTGCGCGTAATGATGCGCCAGCCGTTCGATGGCCGCCGGCGTCTGCTGCTCCAACACGCGCGCGACGGCAAGGTGCAGCTCCTGGCGCTGGCTTTCCAGCAGCGTCTGATAGACCGCCTCCTGGGTGATGCTGTGTTTGAAGATGTAGGCCGGATGGGGCGGGGGCGTCTCCAGGCGGGCAAAGTCGCGCTGTTCCAGCTCGGCAATTTGCTGGTGCAGCGCCGGCGCGTGGGGCGTGCGTGGATGTGCAGCCACGAGCACCTGCGCCTCGAAGACGCGACCGATGACGCTGGCGACCTTGAGCGTCAGCCGCGTGGCTTCGGGCAGGCGGTCAAGGCGTGACAGCACCAGACCATGCACGGTGTCGGGCAAACCCAACGTCACCATGTCGAGGCGCGCGCCTGCGCACAACCGCCACCGTCCCTCCTCGCGTACGAGCGCGTGCGCCTCATGCAACGTCTGCACAAGCGCACGCGCGGCGCAATAAACAGCGTGCTCCACCACAATATAGTCGCGCTCGCGCAGCGCATCGACCAGTTCTTCCACAAAGAAAGGGTTGCCTTGCGTCTGTGCGTAGACTAGCTCTGTGACCAGCGGTTCGACGGCGCCTTGCAGCCGCTGTCCGACCAACGCCGCGGTCGCCGCCGGCGTCAATTCGCTCAAGTGCAGATAAAGCTGTCCCGGCAGCACGTTCAATTCGTCAAAAAATGGCGTCGTTTCTTGCCGGTTCAGCGGGCGATGGAGAAGACAGATGAGCAGCGGCAAATCTGCCAGCGCCCGACAGAGGGCCAGCACGATCACCTGGTCGGCTTCGTCCAGCCAATGAATATCTTCAAGTAGCAGAAAGTGGGGATGTTGTTGAGCAAAGTGTTGAAAAAGGTTCACGACCAGATTGCCCAGCGCCTCGCGGCGCAGGCGCGGGTCGAACGCCGCGGTGGTGGCATTGTCGTCGATGGGCAGACCCAGCAGCTCGCCCAACAGCGGCAGACGCACCAGCCACGCCGGCTCGATTGCGGCGAGCGTTGCGTGCACATGCTCGATCTGTTGGCCGGCCGGTGCGGCGCGCAGCTCGTTCAGCCCCAGCAAGACGGCCAACGGCTCGCGCAGCACGGCGTAGGGCTGCTGGCCGGTGCTCTGGCAGGCGCCGTAGAGGACGGAGAAACCTTGCGCCGCGGCCAGGCGCACCGCGGCGGCCGCCAGATGGCTCTTGCCCGCGCCCGCCTCCCCTTCGATGCGCACGAGCTGGCCTGCGCCGCGTGCAGTCGCTTCAATTGCCGCGGTGATGGACGATAACTCGGCGTCGCGGCCCAGCGGCGGGACGCGAAAGAGCGCATCCAGTTGCAGCAACGTTGGCGAACGCAGCCCCACCACGGCGTAGACAACCTGTGCGCCGCGCTTGCCCTTGAACTGGCGTTCGCCCAGTGCGTGGAGCAGATAGCGCGGCTGGACCGACGCGGCGACGCGTGCGCTGATCAGAATCTGACCGGATTCAGCTTCCATCATCAGGCGGGCAGCCATGTTGGTTTCGTCACCCAGCACGCCGTAGGTGCGTCGCGTATTGCTGCCATAGGCGCCGACGCGCATCAGACCCGCGCTGACGCCAAGCTGCACCTGAGTCAGAAAGCTGAAGTGGCTGGGGCTTGTGCGCAATTCGAGCGCAGCGGCAATGGCGCGTTCGGGGTCGTCGTCGTGCGCCACCGGTGCACCAAACGCGGCGTAGAAATAGCTGCCCTTGTCGCCTGTAGTCAGTTGGATCAGTGATGCCTCGTAACGCGCCAGCACCTGCTGCACCCAACGAATGTATGCGTCCAATTGGTCGCCGGCGGCTGGGTCGTGCTCGAAATCGAGGCCGGAAAAACGGATAAAGAGCGCGGTCGCCGGACGCAGTTCGGCCAGGTAATGTTCCTCACCGGCTTGGAGGTTGGCCCACACAGTAGGCAATAGCCACGGACGGATCAGGTCACTGGGCAGGGCGGGGGGTAAGGGGCGAGGCGCGAACGCCGGCGCAGAGGAAGAGGCTTTGAGGGGAGTGAGCACGGCCACCGGCGCGCCGCCCTCGCTGCGTCGCCACACGCCGACGATGACGGAATTGTCCAACAGGTGGATCGTTTCGAGATCGGCGACGAGTTCGCCACGCTGCGCCACATGCTCGGCCGCGGCCATGCGCTCCAACGGCGCGCCGGCCAGCACTTCGATACGTTGCATCGTGGGGTCGCCTACCAGTAGACGCCGCACCGAGCCGCTGGCGAGCGCGGTCTTGATCGCCAACGCGGCGACGGCGCCCGGCGCCACTGCATATTGCGCAAAGCGCGCCATGACGTGTTGCATCGCCCGCGCGCTGTTGATCGCACGCTGCGCGGCTGCGGGTAGCGTATCGTCGGCCGCGTCGAACCAGCAGGTGATCGCGTCACCCGCAAAGCCGATGACGCTGCCGCCCTGTTGATCGACCTGATCGATCAACGCCTGATAGACTTCATTGAGCGTCCGCGTCAGTAATTCCGCGCCGCGGCTGCGTCCGAAATCGCGGGCCAACGTTTCGGTAAGCGGGGTGAAACCGGAGATATCGACGAAGAGCACGGCGCCGGTGGCTCGCTCAGGCAGCGCTTGGCCAGACAGCAGCGCCCGGCCACGGTCACTGGGCAGATAGGCAGTTGCCTGTTGCATGGTTCTATTATAACGCCATGTGCGCAAAGATGCGTGGCGCTTACTATGCAATACGTAATGCGTGAGACGTAATGCGTGAGACGTAATGCGTGATGCGTGAGACGTGATGCGTGAGACGTAATGCGTAATGCGTGATGGGTGATGGGTGATGGGTGATTACTCGTTACGCATTCTATCTAATTTCAGGAGCCACTCTTCGATCTCCGCACCGCGTGCATTGGCGAAGCCTTTGTCTGCGCCGATGATCACGAAGCCGCATTTTTCCAGGACGCGGCGCGAGCCGAGGTTGTCCTTTGCCACGCGCGCATAGATAGGGCGCGTGGCCTCGACTTCGGCCAGAAAGCGCGCAAGCGCACGTGTGGCAATACCGCGTCCCCAGAACGTCCGGCCGAGCCAGTAACTCACTTCGGGCTTGCCGTCCTCTTCGTAACGCAGAACGTGGCCGGCCACTTGCCCGTCGCAAAGGATCGTGCGGACGCTACCGGTCGGGTTCGCCAGGATGCGGCGCCAGTGGGCAAGAAAGGCGGCTTCGTCAGCAGGGTCTTTCGCCGTGAAGGCGGCCATGTGCACGGCGTCTGCATCCAGTTGCTGGGCAAAGAAAACAGGCAAATCGGCTTCGATTACCTCGCGCAGATGCAGATTGGCAGGTGACTCAGATAACGCCGAGGCGTCGCAATTCTGCGATTTGTTCATCGTGGTAGCCTAACATTTCTTGCAAAACTTCGCCGGTGTGATGACCGAGTGGCGGCGGTGCACCGCGCACTGTAGCCGGCGTGCGGTCGAATTTGGCGACGGGGCCAAGCACCTTGATCCGCCCGGCCGTCGCATGGTCAACTTCCTGCACCATCGCTCGCGCCTGCACCTGCGGGTCGTTGAGCGCGGTGGGAATGTCGTTGATCGGGCCGGCGGGCACGTCCAGCGTGGTCAACAATTCCAGCCACGCCGATGACGTGCGCGTCCGAAAAAGTGCCTGCAACAAGGGGATCAGCACCTCGCGCTGCTCGACGCGCGCCTGGTTGGTGCGAAAGCGCGCATCTTCAGCGAGATCGAGCCGGCCAACCGCCGCGCAGAATTTGCGATATTGGGCGTCAGAACCAATGCCGACCGCGATGGCCCCGTCCGCCGTCGCGAAAGTCTCGTAGGGTACGATACTGGGATGGGCGTTGCCGTAGCGCGCGGGCGGCTCGCCTGTCGCCAGGTAATTCTGCGCCACATTGGCCAGCCAGGCGATCTGCGCGTCGAGCAATGCCACATCGATGGCCTGCCCTTTGCCGCTGCGTTGGCGTTCATGCAGCGCGGCGAGGATGGCGGTCGCGGCAAACAGCCCCGCGGTGATGTCGGCAATCGCCACGCCCACCTTGGCAGGCTCGCCATCTTTTGCACCGGTGATCGACATGACGCCGCCCTGCGCCTGGATGATGAAGTCGTAGCCGGCCCGATCCCGGTGCGGCCCGCTCTGTCCATAGCCGGTGATCGAACAATAGACAAGCCGCGGATTGAGCGCGGCCAGCGTGGCATAGTCCACGCCTAGCCTAGCCGCGCCGCCCACCTTGAAGTTCTCGATGACGACGTCGGCGTGCGCGGCCAGCTCCTGGACGATCTGACGGCCTGCAGCCGTCTTGAGATCGACGGTGATGCTGCGCTTGTTGCGGTTGGCAGCGAGGAAATAAGCGCTCTGGTCGCCCACCCACGGCGGCCCCCAGCCGCGCGTGCCGTCGCCGCTGCCTGGCTCCTCCACCTTGATCACGTCCGCGCCATAGTCGGCCAGCACCATCGTGCAGTACGGCCCGGCGAGGATGCGCGAAAGGTCGAGGACAAAAATGTCGGAAAGCAGAGAGTCAGGCATGATGTGCGACGTCCTCCAGATGCACTATTTTACAGTTAGTTGAGATGCCTGCCTGTGTTAGCATGTACATACTCCGCATAGACAAATCGCTCAATCACCCAACCGCTTACGCTTTCCCCACCTCCGCCATCAACAGCGCCAGCAGCGCTGTGCGCGGGACAATGCTCTCCAGTTCGATGTACTCGTCCGGGCTGTGGTCGAGACCGCCGATCGGCCCCAAGCCATCGAGAACGGGGACGCCCTCTGCCGCCACAAAGCTGGCATCAGACGCGCCGCCGGTGCTGGCGCCTTTTACCGCAAAACCGAGCTCCGCAGCAATGCGCTGCGTGACAGCTTCGAGCGCGGCGACCGCGGGCGTGCGCTCCATGGCCGGCATGGCGCCGTCGAGCTTGACATCGAACGTGGCCGTCGCACTGTCGAGCACGGACCGCGCCAGTTGCATGCGGATGGCGTCGAGCAGGTCGGGGATGTCGGCGTTGCGCCACGCGCGCAGGTCGAGTTCGGCGTGCGCTTCCTCGGCGACGACATTGGGCTGGACGCCGCCTGCAATGCGCCCGATATTGATGGTGACGCCAGGGCGAAAGCCGTTGAGTTTATCGATCTCGACCAGGTGGCGCATCAGGGCCAGGATGGCGCTGCGCCCTTTTTCCGGCTCGACGCCGGCGTGGGCGGCCTTGCCCTGGACGTGCACCGTGCCCCACACCGCGGTCTTGCGCGCGGTCACGATGTCGCCGTTGGCGCGCACCGCTTCGAGTGTGAACGCAACATCCGAGTCGCGCGCCGTCTGGCGCAGCGTAGGCAACGAGCCGCGGTCGTGGATTTCTTCATCGCTGACGACCAGGAAATGTATTGCCCCGTAATTGCGAAAACCGGCCGCGTCGAGCGCGCGGATCGCGTACAGCCCGGTGAGCAGGCCGCCCTTCATATCGCACACGCCTGGCCCCAGGATCACCCCGTCTTCATTGCGCATGGGGCGGGCTGCGGCCGTGCCGACCGGAAAGACGGTGTCCGCATGACCCAGCAGAAGGATGCGTTTGCCGCCTGCGCCGCTGCGCCGCACCCGCAAGTTGTCGCCTAACCTGGCCTGGGGCAGTCGCTCAACGGCAAAACCCATCGCTTGCAGCCGCGCCTGCAGCCAGGATTGCACCGCATCGACGCCTGGTTTGTGCAGCGTGCCGGAATCGATCGCCGTGAGTGTGCGCAAATCGGTCAGATATTCGTCGCGATGTTCATGCAGATAGGCAAGGATTTGTGGTTGAAGCATAAAAAAGAATTTTCCACAGTTGAAGATCATCTCGACCGGCCAACGCAGGCCGCTGAGACGAACGAGGTACTGGCAGGAGATCGTCTCCGGGGCATTGCTGGGTTGTTAGACGCCCTCAACGGCAACTAGCGCCCGCGAGTACGCACCCCGATCAGGTCTGCACCTGTCACATGTGCTCATCGGGAAGTTTGCTGCCCGAGCTCTTGGGCGAGCCCGATGAGAATCCCTTCGGGGCCCCGGATGTAGCAGAGCCGATACGCGTCTTCATATTGGACCACTTCGCCGACGAGCGCCGCGCCCCGTTTGCCGAGCCGGGCGAGCGTATCGTCGATGTCTTCCACGGTGAACATGACGCGCAGATAACCGAGAGCGTTCACAGGGGCGCTGCGGTGATCGGCGACCACGGTCGGCGCGAGGAATCGGGACAACTCGAGCCGGCTGTGACCGTCCGGCGTACGCATCATGGCAATCTCGACGCGCATGCCGCGCAATCCAGTGACGCCATCTGCCCAGTCTCCTGCGATTGGGGCGCGCCCCTCGAGTTCGAGGCCAAGTTCGGCGAAGAACTCAATGGCGGCATCGATGTCTTCTACCACGATGCCGACGTTGTCCATGCGCTTGATCGTCATGATGTCTCCTTGGCGTCTAACTACTCACTATCGAGCGAATCGCTCGCGATGCTTCCTCACAAGAATCATACCACGCGCTCGCACAATGTGATCAGGCATTGAGCGCGTACACATCGTCAGGATGAGTGTAACCTTCGAACATTACCTGCTGTTCGCACCGTATACCCAGCTTGTGCGCCACACGAATGGACGCGTGGTTCGCCGGGTCAATGATGGCAATCAGCCGCTTGATGCCCAGCGTCTGGAAGGCGTAGTCGCGCACGGCCTGGGCTGCTTCGGTTGCATAGCCATGTCCCCATTTTGCCCGTGCGAGGCGATAGCCCACCTCCACTTCTGGCTGCCCATTCACGTCTGCAAAGAAGAACAAGCCGCAATAGCCGATCACCGCGCGGCTGCTCTGCTCCATCACAGCATAGGGGCCGAATCCCCACTGCTGATCATCATTTGAGTAGGCTCCCTTCTTGTACTGCACCCAAAATACCCACTTGGTTTGTCATCTCTGATGGCCGAGGACTATAATGGCAATGGGAAAGGCGCAGAACATCCCCCGCCAAAGGACGATCTTCTACACCTTTGCCGAGACGCGCTACTTGGCGCCCCTGGACAGTTAACCGCAGGCAGCACCGTCCCGTCAACATCCGGCTATGCTCACCCACTGAGCCCACTGCGAGGAGGTTTCAGCTTGAATCTACATGAATATCAGTCTAAACGCGTGTTTGGCCGCTATGGGATTCCAGTGCCCAGCGGCGAAGTGGCGACGACGCCGGGCGAGGTGCGCGAGATTGCCATCCGCTTTGGCAGGCCGGTCGTGGTCAAGTCGCAGGTGCTGGTCGGTGGGCGCGGCAAGGCCGGCGGCATCAAGCTGGCGAAAAATCCCGATGAAGCTGAGCAGCACGCCGACGACATCCTCGGTATGACCATCAAGGGGCTGACTGTCAAAAAGGTGCTCGTGGATCCCGCCGCGGACATTCGCAAGGAAATCTACCTGGGCGCAGTGCTCGACCGCGCCAGCCGCCGCGTGATCCTGATGGCCAGCAGCGAAGGCGGCATCGACATCGAAGAAGTGGCCGCCAAGACGCCCGACAAGATCGTCAAAGTCGCGGCGCATCCGTTCCTGGGGCTAAAGCCGCACCAGGCGCGCATCCTGGCCGACGGCATCGGGTTGCCCAAGGATCTCACCAACGATTTCATCAAAATTGCCCAGAATCTCTATCAGGTCTTTGTCAGCACCGACGCCAGCCTGGCCGAGATCAACCCGCTGGTCATTACCGGCGAGAACCAACTGATCGCGCTGGACGGCAAAATCTCCGTGGATGACAACGCGCTCTATCGCCACCCGGAATTGGTGGAGCTGCGCGATCCGGACGAGGAAGACGCCAGCGAACGCGACGCGCGGCGCTACGGGTTGAGCTATATTCATCTCGACGGCGAGATCGGCTGCATGGTCAACGGCGCCGGTCTGGCCATGGCTACTATGGATATCGTCAAGCTCTACGGCGGCGAACCGGCCAACTTTCTGGACATTGGCGGCGGCGCGCAGGCGGACAAGGTGGCGGCCGCGCTGCGCATTATCCTCAGCGATCGGCGCGTCAAGGCAGTGCTGATCAACATCTTCGGCGGCATCACCCGCTGCGACGAAGTGGCGCGGGGGGTGCTCGAAGCCATCGACACGCTCGACGTGCGTGTGCCGTTTGTGGTGCGGCTCGTGGGCACCAATGAAGAAGAGGGCCGGCGCATCCTGGCCGAGGCCAACCTGATCACCGGCGCCAGCCTGGCCGACGCCGCGCAGAAGGCCGTCGCCGCGGCCAAAGGAGAGTTGCAATGAGCATTCTGGTCGGAAAACACACCCGCCTCGTGGTGCAGGGCATCACCGGGCGCGAGGGCGCCTTTCACACCAAACAGATGATCGACTATGGCACGCCGGTGGTGGGCGGCGTGACGCCGGGCAAGGGCGGCGAGTGGGCCTTTGGCAACGTGCCGGTCTTTGATACGGTGCGCGATGCGGTGAGTGCAACGGGCGCCAATACGAGTATCATCTTTGTGCCGGCGCGCTTTGCCGCGGACGCTATCATTGAAGCCGCGGACGCCGGCATCGACCTGGTCGTGTGCATCACCGAGGGCATTCCGGTGATGGACATGGTGCAGGTGCGCGCCTTCCTCGACAGTACGCATACCCGGCTGATCGGCCCCAACTGCCCCGGCCTGATCACGCCGGACGAGGCCAAGGTCGGCATTATTCCCGGCCACATCATGACCAAAGGCAACGTCGGGCTGGTCAGCCGCTCGGGCACGCTCACCTACGAAGTGGTCTATGCGCTGACCGCACGCGGCATCGGACAGACCACCGCGGTCGGCATCGGCGGCGACCCCATCAACGGCACCTCGTTCCTCGACGTGCTTCAGATGTTCGAGCAGGATCCGGAGACCGAACAGGTGATCCTGATCGGCGAGATCGGCGGCACGGACGAGCAGAAGGCGGCCGAGTACATCGCCAACAAGATGACCAAGCCAGTGACCGGCTTTATTGCCGGCCAGACCGCGCCGCCCGGACGCCGCATGGGGCACGCCGGCGCCATCATCTCCGGTGGCGAAGGCACAGCCGCAGAGAAGATCGCTGCGCTCACCCAGGCCGGCGCCAAAGTCGCCCGCCACCCGGACGAGATCGCCGACCTGGTGGCGAGCAATCTACACTGAGCAGGCTCGGGTTTGCCATTGACAGTTGCGCCGAGATGAAACCTGACAAATCAAAAACCCAGTCAAACCAAAAAGAGGCGTCCCGGTGCGGGACGCCTCTTTTTATAGATAAACCTGTTTGTTACTCAGCTAAGGCACGCCAGATTGACGGCAGGAACTGCTCGTATGCCGCACGCAGCCCCGTGGTTGAGACAACCGTCAGCGGGAACTCCGGACCGGCAGCTGGAGCAACTTCCTTCGGTGCTCCAATGGCAAAGGCGTTGACAATGTCGCCTTCCCGCAAGCGGAATGGAGGCACATCGATCGCAACTGTCTCGCAGTTGGTTCCATGCACGGTAATTGCAAGGTCATAAACGCCGGCCGGCAGCGGTAGATTAGCCAGAATGCCAGGATATTGAAGGTTGGTCAAACCAGCAATCGGCATACCGCCCATGCAGATATCGACCGCGGTCTCCGCCGCCGTGCTGGCAAAGGGCGCCAGGTGACCCAGAGTGACAAGCGCCACACCTGATGGGGCCGTCTTGGAAATCTCGGCGGCGGCGAACGCAGCAGGCCAGCCGTTGGCGCCGCCAATGGCGAAGAGCACGTACTCGCTCATTTGCGCCAACGGGAAGGTGCCGCTCAGGATCACTGCGTTGCTCACCTCAGCCGACGCGGCATTGGCTGCTGGGGTCAGGACCTCGACAAACACATCGCCCGAAGGCACCACGACGTCGGGCACATATTGGCCGTAGACGACGTTGGTGAAGGCCAGTTGCCCATTGACGCGGATGTCAACCGCAGTGCCAGCAATTGTACCGGCAAAGGGCGCAAAGTGACCGATCGTCGCCAGGGCTGGGAAGTCCAGGCCGCTCAGTGAGACGACATCTAGCGGGAACGCGGCGTTGTTCTTCCCGATCGCAAAGGCATCGTAGAATTCGCCAGCGTTGAACTGCAAGGAGGGCAGATCAATAGCCGTGCCCGCACAATTTGTGTTGGCAAGCGCAATGCTCAGATCGTAGATACCGGCTGGGAACTCTACATATCCTGAATTGAGACCGTACAGTAGAGGCCCTGCAACCTTGCTGTTGTCGGCGTCGTTGCACAGATCGACCGCAGTCGCAGCGACAGTCGGGGCAAAGGGCGCATAATGGCCAATCAGCACCTTGGCGTTGCCTGGCGTCGGAGCCACAGCATCCTTCACGATTGCCTTCAATTCCAACGGCATGTTCGCTGAACCGTCACCAACCGCCAAGAGAGAATATTCGTTGTTGCTCTCAAGCGGGAAGACGCCGGACATGGCAACAGTGGATGTACCTGTCGGTTTTACTTCGACTGTGTAGACGCCGGCAGGAAGCTGCACACCCGTGACGGTGTCGGCAAAGACAACTTCGGTAAAGGTGTCCGTGCCATTGACGCTGATGGTCACAGAGGTGCCAGCCACATCAGCGCCAAATGGCGCAAAGTGCGCAATATTGACGACGGGCGGTGAATCCAGCCCACTCAACGAAACAACATTCAGCGGATACGCTGCATTGTTTTTGCCGATCGCAAAAACATCGTAGAACTCGCCAGCGTTGAACTGCAAGGAGGGCAGGTCATAGACAACTGTGCCGCAGTTCGTGCCCGGGAGTGCAATGCTCAGATCATAAAGGCCAGCCGGCAGCGGCAGGTAACCGGAGTTGGCGCCATATAGAACGCCTGATAACACAGCACTCTGCGTAGCATCGTTGCAGATGTCTACTGCCGTCGCCGCCACGGTTGCCGCAAAGGGCGCATAGTGGCCAATCAACACCATTGCATCGCCAGCAGCCTGCGCCATCATCGGCTTCGCAATCACCTCAAGCTCGAGCGGCATATTAGCGCTGCCATCGCCGATTGCCAGAATCGTATACTCTTGATTCTCCTCAAGCGTGAAAACGCCAGACATAGCCACCGTGTTAGTGCCGGTTGGCTTGATCTCGACGGTGTAGACGCCGGCAGGCAGCATCGACAGGCCGACGACCGTATCTGCGAAAACGACTTCAGTGAAGACGTCGGCGCTGTTGATGGTGATTGTGACCGACGTATCGGCTGGATTCGCGGCAAATGGGGCAAAATGCGCGATGTTGACGATCGGGTTGGCGGAGGGGCCATCCGTAGCAGAGTCGGCGCTTTGAGCCGACAGGGGAGTTGTCAGCCCGAACAAGAGCACCGTTGCCAAGAACAGAGCGGGAAACATGAGTAACTTTCGCGACATGGTTAGTTTTTTCCTCGTGAAATGTCAAAGTTGTTCCGGCCAAAGCTACGCACCTAGCTTTGGTGGCCTTCAGCATAGCGCACCTTACAGGGAATGAACGTAACCATATTTCCAGAAAATACCTTATGCAAAAATTCTACATAGAAAATGCAAAGCTATTATCACTGTGCTGCAATCCAGGGCAGGTAGAGGGAACGGGCGTTTGCTCTGGCGACAATGTAGTCAAACGCGTCGAGCACTTCCCATGACTGAAAGGCGCAGTGCCCAAAACGATTCACCGAGCGATGCTCGTAAAAAGCGCCGCTGCCGGCTGCCGCCACTTTCTGTGCGTAGAGCGCCGCCTGCCAGTAGGGTGCGACCTCATCCCCTGTCGTGTGCAGGGTGATCAAGGGCACGCGCAGCACACCGGATGTTTCGTAATTCATCGCGATCTCATCCGTCGCTATCGCATCGGCAGTCGCGCGGAAGACGCCCTGGTTGAGTGCATCGTCATCCAGCGAGCCGGTGTAAACGCGGTCAACATTGCCAAACGGGTTGCCGCCGAGATGCTCACGCGCATCGTTTGTTGCTTGCACGTTGTACCAAAGCAACCGGTCGAAGGTCGGCTCCATTCCCGCAGCGGTGTTGACGTTGAGAACTGCTGCACCGGTGACCGAGATGACCTGACTCATGCTCACTACCGACGTCGGGCTAAGAAGCAATGGCTTGACTGTCTCCGAGTAGAAAGTCGTTTCCCAGTCGTCGACCAACGCAACTGGGATCGAAATCGGCCCACCCGCGATCACACCAGGGAAGTAGAAATCGAAAACAGCACGAAAATCGGTGAAATAGTCGATCTGGCGCTGGAAGTTGCCGTAGGGGCCGCACAGCGCCATCCCGCCGTCGAACACATCCGGATGGCGTTCGAGCGCCAACACCGTGATCGCGCCGCCCTCGGAGACGCCGGTCAGAATGATGCGGTCGGGCTGACCATGTTGTGCGGCGAAGATATCCACAAGCTCCAACAAATCATCGACGCCTTCGAGGATGCTCAGGCCGTTGCGCCGGTAGCTCGACGTTGCAAAGGCAAAGCCTTGGGTGGTGATCAGATCGGCAATCGGGAAGCCGCCAATCACGAGTTGGTCCTCGGGAATGGCAATTGGTGCACTCGGTTTGACATACCCGTGGGCGTAGATGACAAGGTCACCGTTCCAGTTAGCGCTGGGCATACAAATACGATAGACAGCCCCGCTCGGCTGGTCGCCGTCGCTGCAAGCAAGCGGTGCTTGTGGCAGCAGCGGCTGCGCCTGCACAACACCGGTCAGCGCATGGTGCAGCAGTAGCATAGCAGCCAGGGCAATCACAAACGACGACAATCCATAACGTGGGTGGGCGTTCATGGTGGTTCGTTCTCTCTCTCTAAAAAATCGATGGGCGGCTCTAATGGAGGTATGCTATCACATTGCGGCTGAGGTGCAATCAATAAACATCGGTGAGCTCGGCGGCGCGGACGAGCAGAAAGCGGCCAAGTACATCGCCAACAAGATGACCAAACCGGTGACCGGCTTCATTGCCTTCAGTAGGTCGGGCTACCAGTCCGACGGCTTTGGACCCCTCGCCACGGCGCGATAGAGTTCAGCGGTTGCGGCGGCGCAGCTTTCCCAGCGGAAGCGCACCGCCTGGCGCGGCCCGCGGCGGCGCATTTCGGCAGCCAGTGCGGGCTGGGTTACGACGAGATGCACGGCCGCGGCCAGCGCGGCGACATCGTGCGGCGGCGTCAACAGCGCCGCGTCGCCGGCGACTTCGGGCAGGCTACTGACGTTGCTGCACACGACCGGCGCGGCGCACGCCATGGCCTCCAGCACGGGGAAGCCAAATCCTTCGTAAAGGCTGGGCAGTAAGACGCACGCCGCGCCCGTGTAGAGCAACGGCAGTTCCTCCGCCGGAACATAGCCGGCGAAAACCACGTCGTCGGTCAAGCCCAACGCTTCCACAAGCCGTTGGATCGGCTCAAACAGCCAACCGCGGCCGCCTGCGATCACGAGCCGATGGGCCAGCCCTGCCTGCTTGAGCTGCGCCAGCGCGCGCAGTGCGATGGCATGGTTCTTGCGCGGCTCCAGCGTCCCGACCATGAGCAGGTAGGGGCGGTCGGGGCTGTAGCGCGCGGTCACGCGCGCCGCGTCCGCGGCCGTGGCAGGGCGAAAGACCGGGTCAATGCCCTCGTAGATGACATGCACCTTGTCAGGCGACGCACCGTACAGATCGATCAGATCGCGACGCGTGTGCCGGCTGACCGCGATCAAAGCGGTCGCGGCGCGGGTAAAGAGGCGCATTCCCACCTTGAGAAACCAGACGTTGCGCCGTGTGTGGTGCTCCGGGTAACGCTCGAAGATGAGATCGTGCACGGTGAGCACGGTGGGCGTCGTGAGGTAGGGCAGCAAATGCTCGGTGGCATGATAGAGCATGGGCTGCGTGGGAGAGACGCCGACCATCCTGGCGATCGGGCGATAGGGCTGGCGGGTGAACTGGCTGGCAAGTACGCTGAGCCGCCACGCGATCTGCCCCATGCGCAAGGTATGAACAGACGCATCAGGCAGCGTGGCCGGTGCGACATGGCCGCTGTGAGCGTTGTAAAAGAGGTGAAGGTCGACCAACGCGCGCGGGTCGCGCCGCAGATGCACGGCCAGGCGCTCGGCATAGCGCGCCAACCCGGCGCCCTGATGCACCGCGGGGCCGATGTCATACAACACGGAAACGGACATAGCAGCGCTCTCCGGCACAAATGGACTTTACAGTCTTAGTAAAAAGCGACCACGGATTGTACGGATGAGGCGGATTCTCACGGATTTTATTCAAAATTATCCGTCTTTTTTCCGTCAAATCCGTCTAATCCGTGGTCTATAAAAATCAGACTCACGCGTCGCTCAACAGCGCCTGGATGCGGCTGACGATCATCTCCATTGCCACACGGTTGTCGCCGCCCTGCGGCACGATGATGTCGGCGTAGCGCTTGCTGGGCTCGACAAACTCCAGATGCATCGGCCGCACCGTGCCTAGATATTGCTTGACCACAGACTCCAGGCTGCGGCCGCGTTCGACGATATCGCGACGCAGGCGCCGAATAAAGCGAATGTCCGCGTCGGTGTCCACAAAGATGCGCATATCCATCAGTTCGCACAGGTCAGGCTCGGCAAAGATCAAGATGCCCTCGACCAGAATCACCTTGGCCGGATTGACGCGCAGCGTCTCCTTGCTGCGGTTGTCCATCGTAAAATCATACACCGGAATATCCACCGGCCGTCCTGCGCGCAGTTCGCGCAGATGGCGCACCATCAACGAGGTTTCCAGGCTGTCGGGATGGTCATAATTGGTGCGGGCGCGTTCTTCCGGGGTGAGCTGGCTCTGATCTTTGTAATAATTATCGTGCTGCAGATAGGCAATGCGCTCGCGCCCGACCGTCTCCCAGATGCGACGGCTCACGGTGGTCTTGCCGCTGCCGGTGCCGCCCGCCACCCCGATGACAAATGCGCGCGACGCCGCGCCGCTCTGAATCTCTTGCATGGCGTGGGGCATAGCAGCTTGTCTCGCGGTGTCCTTTGGCGTTTTATCAGGGCGTCTCTTGCGGCTCAGCTTCAATGACGCGGCGCAATGTCTCAAGCGCCACGGCATGGTCAGTCTGGATGATCACCACGCTGCGCTCGACGGGCCACGGGCCGGCTTGCGCCAGCAGAAAGGCCGGGCGACGCCGGAAGCCCAGCGCGCCTGCCAATAGGAGCAGGGCTGCGGGCAATAGCAGCCAATGGTTGGGCGCGGAATAAGCCTGCACCTGCAACATTGGCACAGGCACGAACCCTAGCGGCATCTCACCCACTGGCGTTTGAATACGCTCCACCTGGCTGTCTCTTATCGTGAAACGCTGTATAGGTTGTTCACTGTCGCCCTGGAAGACTTCCACCACGAACGAATCGTCGGCCGCGGATGTGGTGGCGTTATCCTGGCGAATGATGCGCATGCCAACGCCATGCTGCGGCAGGATCAGCGTCTGTTCACTGCTCGGATTGGGAAACCCCAGCCCCAGCACGGCGGCTGTCGCCGATTGGCCGGGCTGCGCCAGCAGCGGCGCGTCGTCCAGCGTGCGCACGAGGAGAGAAGGCGCGCCGGGCTGGAGGCTGACGACCACACCGTCGAGGGTGACGTCGCCGCGCATCAGCGGCAGCACGCGTTGCGTCTCGCCCTTGTTGGCCTTGAGCACCGGCCCGATCACGCCCGGCTGCGGATAGGTCAGGGCATATTCAAAGGTGACGCCGAGCACGGCATCCGACGCGCGCGCGCCGGGCAGCAAGGGATCCGGGGTAAATTGGTGCCCGATCATGCTGTACCACCACACCAGCAGCAGCGCCAGGATCATCCCCGCGGGCAAGAGGGGGCGCAAGGCTGTTTCGAGCAGGCCGCGCACGCCAAGCAGCCGTTCTTCCAGAATCGGCGCGTGGGCGTCCACAGCAGGATCCATCCCCTCGCTCTGAGGCGCTGAGGGGAGTACGCGCAGAGTGCGCTGTTCCAGATGCGTGGCCCAGGCGCTGACCTGCGTCGCGACCGCCGCGGAGAGCGCAACCGGCGACGCAGACAGCGCGGCGCGCCAGCGCATCACACCAAACGGCATCGTCATCGGCAGCGGGTCGCCGCCGTGTAACGTCGTGTTATCCAGCACAGCAGGAAGGCGCCGGAAATGCAAGGCGATCCACGTCGCATGGGCGGTGTGCACCAGCAGGAGGAAGATCGCCGCCCACAAAAGCAGATGAAACAAGGGACTGTGCAATACGTCGAACATGCCAGACGCACGCAGCAATGGGCCTCCGGCCCCCAGAGTCTCAGTCATGGTCGTCAGCCAACGGTCGGCGGCGAGCGGTTCGCCGCGCAACTGACCGGGCATCTGTGGCACACGCACGCTCAGCAGGATCGACGCTAACAAGAGCGCCGCGATCACGACGAGCGGGCGCGGGTCAAGCAAGGCAGTCCACAGCGCGTCAAACCAGTTCCACGCCGGCTGGGCATCGGTTGCATCCGCTTCTTCCGCCACATCGCGCACCGGTGGATTCATCTCGATCATCGTGCAAACCATTTTTCAATGGCGCCCGCCAGATTCGACAGCGGCGCGCGTCGCGTCGTGCATTCCGGCAGCGCGTCGAGGAAGGTTTGGCCGTACGCCTTGCGCCAGACCCGGCTGTCGAGCACGACGACGACGCCACGGTCGCCCGCGCGGCGGATCAACCGGCCAAAGCCCTGCCGGAAGCGCAGCACCGCGTCCGGCACCATATACTCGTTGAAGGCATCGTCAAACTCGCTGCTGCGCGCCGCCACCATCGGGTCACTCGGCACGGCAAAAGGCAGGCGGGCGATCAGCAGACAGCGCACCTCGTCGCCGGGCAGATCGACGCCTTCCCAGAAGCTGCGCGTGCCGAGCAGAATCGCCTGCTCGCTCGCACGAAATTCGCGCAACAGACGGCTGCGACTGCTCTGCCCGTGCTGCAACACGGCGACGCCCAGCCGTTCCAGCGGCGTGCGGATGACGTCGGCGGTGCTGCGCACCTGCTGGTAACTGGTGAACAGCGCCAACGTGCGTCCCTGGCACGCGCTCGCGGCGGCAAGCACCGCCTGCTCCACCGCCTGCTGATACCGGCCATCGTTGGGCAGCGGCATGTCGTTGGGAAGGTAGAGCAGCACGTTGCGCTTGTAGTCGAACGGGCTGTCCACGGTGGAGACTTTCACATCCCACAAGCCAAGCCGGTCGCGCAAATAACTGAAATTGGCGCCGATGCGCAAGGTGGCGCCGGTGAAGACCGCGCTGCCGCGTTGGCGCACCAACCCTTCCTCGATCATGTGCTGCACTGAAAGCGGGGCCATCGCCACGGTGGCGCCTACCTCGGCGCCATCTCTTTCGGCGGCGCCAACTTCCAGCCACGCGACATGTTTGCGGTCAGTCCCGTGGGGCGCCAGGATGATTTCATCGAGCCGTTTGGACACTTCGGCCAGTTGCTCGATGACGCCGCGCCATTCGTAGAACAGTTGCACCGTGCGTTCGTCCTCACGCCACTGCGCCTGCTCCATCTGGTTGGCGACCGCGGTCAAGCGCTCCAGCAAGACGCGCAGGCTACGGCTCGCATCGTCCCATTCGATCTCGACGCGGCTCCACATCGGCTGGCTGCGTGCGCTGCCGTCGAGCGCCAGACGCTGCAGATAGCCGGCATCGCTGCGCGCCTGCTCATGCGCGCGCGCAAACATCGCCAGCAGATCGGCAAACTCGCGCAGACGCTGCTCGCAACGTCGCGCCTGCCCTGCCACTTCGGGCAGCAATTCAAGCACCGCGTGATGGCGACGATCCGCCGCGACGCGATGCAGCAGCCCCAGCAGATCCCCCTCCGCGCTGACGCGGGCGAGCGTGTAGCGCAGCTCCGGCCACGTGACGCGGAAAGTCAGTTGATCGGTGGCGGCTTCTTCCAGCCGGTGCGTTTCATCGACGACCAGATGCGTGTACGGCGGCAGGATGCGTCCTTCGCTGGCCAGGTCGGCCAACAGCAGCGCATGGTTGACGACAACCAAGTGAGCCTGCTCACTGCGTCGCCGCGCTTGCAGATAAAAGTCGGCGTCGGGCAGCTCGAACGCCGCGCCATAGGAGCGGCCACACCGTTCGAGCGAGCAGGCGCCGCCATCGGAACAGAGCCGTCGCCAGATCGCACGTTCGGCGTCGCTGAAGAAGGTAAGCTCACTATCTTCGCCGGTCTGCGTGGTGGGCAGCCAGACCAGCACTTTGGCCAGCACAGTCAACTCGACCGGCGACAGGCGGTGGCTGGTGCGCCACTCGTGAAAGCGGCGCGTGCAGAGATAGTGTTGGCGTCCCTTGAGCAGCGCCGCGCGCAGCGGCGGCAACCCACGTCCCGCCAGCAGCGCGGCCACCTGCGGGATATCCTTGTCAAGCAACTGCTCTTGCAGGTTGATCGTGTTGGTGGCAATGACGACGCGGGCATCGTTGGCGATCGCCCAGAGCGCGGCGGGGAGCAGATAGGCCAGACTTTTGCCGGTGCCGGTGCCCGCCTCCACCAGCAGGTGGTCGCCGTGGCTGAAAGCATCCGTGACCTGCAACGCCATCGAAAGCTGGCCGGCGCGGCGCTCGAAGGTCGGGCCAAGCATGGTTTGCAGCGGGCCGCCTTCCGCAAAGATTTCCTCGATGAGATGCGGAGACACCGCGACCGTGCGTTGATCCTCATCCGCCGCGCCGAACTCAGACGCGGGGAGCAAAGGGACAGGGGGCGCGACCGCGGCTGCAAGAGGCGCGCCTGCGTCAGCCTGAGCGCCTCCATCCGCAAAGAACGAGGTCAGCGACCACGTGCTGCCCTCCGCGCTGTCGGCGATCAGACGCAGAATGGGCGCGGGCAATGCCAGCATCTGGCAGCGCAGCAAACGGAAGAGATGACCGGTGGCTTCGGCGTCGTCGGGTGCGCGATGTGCGTCGACCAGCGGAATGCCCAGCCGCAGACACAACTCGCCCAGGTTGTAGCTCGTCGCCTCGGGCAGCAGGATCGTCGCCAGCTCCACTGTGTCGTACGCGGCGCGTTGAAAGTGAACGCCGGCCGCGCGCAAGAAGCCGAGGTCGAAGGCGGTGTTGTGGGCGATCACGGCGCTGACTTCACTGCCGACAAAGGCGCGCAGCTCCGGCAACACGCGGTCGAGCGTTGGCGCGGCCGCGACGTCGGCGTCACGAATACCGGTAATTTGGGTAATGCGCGCTGGAATGGGCCGTAACGGATTGACCAGAGTGGCAAACCGTGCGATCACCTGGTTGTCAGTAAACTTGACCGCGCCGATCTCGATGATGGCGTCTTGGTTCGCATCCAGGCCGGTGGTTTCCAGGTCAAGCGCGACATAAACGCGCTCTGGCATGGGGTGGGTGTTCCTTGCTATAGTAGGTACGCAGCGGAAAGCTGGTACGCGAAACAACAGTTAGGCGTGATTATAGCAGGGTTGGGGCAAAGTAGGAATCCAGACAGGAGGCACCGGCGGCGCCGGCGCGGCTCAACCAATGGAAGGATGAGACCCTCGAATCGTTCGTCATCTGCCATTTGACAGATTTTTTTTTCACCCGGGGGAGTTATGGCAAACGTCGCAGGAAGCTTACGAAGGTCCTGTACAGTCAGCCCTGCCGCAGCCACGCCCGCCCGGCCTCGCTGATGATCCACACCCCGCGCGGCGAGTCAGGCCGGATCAGCACCTGCTCGCGCAGGCTGTTGCGCGCCCACTGTGCGGTGTTGCGCCAGCGCGGGGTGATGCCATCGGAGGCCAGCGGCGTGTGATCATAGTCGTTCAGCACCGGCGCCATCTTTGCGTAGAGCAGGTCGAGCACAACATTGGCATCGCTACTGCCGCCCTGCTTGACCAGGATCTCTAGGATGGGGCGCAGCGGCGCCGAGGGTTAAAACCCCCGGCTGATAGACAAAGTGCGTTAAAACGCACTGCATAATCGGCGATCACAGCGGTAGGCAACCGGGCTTCAGCCGGTTTTTCCTGCCAGGCGCCGGTTTCAACCGGTGGGCGTGCTCACCACACCACTCCGACTCACCAAAGCACAATCTCGTACTCTTCCTCAGGAATCTCCGCGGACTCAACAATCGCCGCACAAAACTGCTTGATGGCATCGGCATTGAGATTGACATATATCCACCAGCCATTGGGCAGTTCATACCAAGCGTCGCTGGTTGGCGTGCGCGTGAAGTAGCTGGTGTGATTGGCAATCACCGTCTCTTCAAAATTGTCGTTACACCACTGCACGGCGACCTCAGACGTTCGCCGCAATATGTCGCGCCAACTGTAGACCGGATGCACTTCACCCAGGATGACAACTGATTTTGGTTTCTCTTCCAGATAGCCGCCGCTATCCCCCAACTGCGGCCAGAATTTGTTCGCCTTGGCCATCAGCCACTGCGCGCGCTCGCGGATTGACTTGGCATTCCACGCTGCGGGCGCATGGTCAGCAAAATACTCCTGATTCAGTCGCAGGCCGTGCTCGGCAAGCTTTGGACGCTTGATCGCATAGCGGCTGTTCGACAGTTGTGAGTTCCAATCCCGCGTGACGACAGTTAGATTGCCAAACGTATGCAGCAGCCCGTGTTCCTGCTGCCAGTTCTCGCCCAGATCGTCTTTCCAGCCGTCGGTCAGTGTCTGCGGCATGATGTGCTCGATGGTAGGGTCATCGCTGAGCACAGTATAGGCGCCGCTGCCCTCTGAGAGGGAGCGGTTGATCGTGTCAAAGACGAGCGCCAGCTTCTGGCGTGTGATCCGATCGCCGGCGTACAGGTTGAGCGTTTCCGCCGACTGACGCAGTCGAACGTCGCTCGGCTCTCTCCGGCTGCCGAGGGCATTGCGCAGTGCCTCTGCAAACTCGACATCGCCTCGTTCTCGAACATCCTTGATCAACGTGGGAAACATCTTGTTGAGAAAATTAGTCGAATCCCGGTTGAGAAAGCGGCGCACCATGTAGGTCTCGATCAGGCGCAGGCTCACCAATACCTCGTCTCGACTCAGGACGCCCTGCTGCCACTCGTCGTAGAGGTAGAGCAGGAATGGATAGGCTGTGCCGCTTTCCAGGATCGCCAGACGTTCCAACTGGCGGCGTACATCTTTGTCGGGTTCACGGCCCGGGCGCAGTAATCTGTCGTAGTAACCGGCAAAGCGCTTGAGCGTGGCCAGTTCATCCTCGAAGCCTGCAACTGACATGGCCTGGCCGCGGTCGCGGAAACGCGAATAGACATGCTCCTCGTTGACCAGCACGCCGTAGAGATAGGCGAAGTAGTGACGTAAGAACGCCGTCAACTCGCCCAAGCGCGAGCGGCCGACGGTGCGCTTTTCCAGCAGCGTCTCCTCAATGGGCGACCACAGTTCGGTAAAGACCGGCGCTTGGCGCGTCGGCGGCAGCTTCATGGCGATATAGTTGCGCACCAGGTCGGCCTGCGTCAGCGACTTGCCCTTGTAATTCAGGCTTTCAAAGATCTCATAGGGTCGCTCGTTGTGCTCCAGGTTGATGAAGACAAACTGTAGACTCATCATCAGGACGTTGAACAGGCGATTCGGATCGATGCCATCGCTTTTGAGGCGGTTGGTCAAATGCGTTGTGAGGTAGGCATACGCCTGCGGGATTCTCGATTCGACGCCAGATGGCGCCGGTTTGCCCTCGACAATGGCGCAGTAGCTGTTCTGATCGCCATATTTCAGCGTTGGCAACAGCTTGTAGCGCAGGTTGCCGGTTTCATCTTCGTTGAGAAGCATTCTGCGCACTTTTTTCGTGAGCCCGCTATGCTGCTCCTCGCCGTTCAGCACGCGCTGTAACGCACACAGCACCAGCGAAACTGACGTCAGCCGCTGCTGGCCGTCCACCAGACGAAAAACCGGCACTGTGCCGGCCTGCGTGCCGTCGTTGATGACGACCAGCGATCCCATGAAGTGCTCCGGCGGCTGCTCATCGTCCCGATAGACATCGTAGATGCCGAAAATATCGATGAGCAACGTCTTCCATTCGGGTTCGCCCCACGCATATTCGCGCTGGAAGTGGGGCAGCACGTAATGAATGTCGCCGCCCGAACTGAATACCTTGACCATTTGCAGACTGTCGGCCTTCATTGGGTGCTCCACTTAGTCTTTACAGGTTTGTGACCCCAGACGCGGGTATCGCCGCTATCTGCTCACTCAGTGACAAAAACGCACACGCAGCGCCGATTTGGGGATGAGATCATCCGATTTTCAGGTTTTCGTACGTCTCCGGCCCGCTCTTGTAGCGGATACCGATAATCAAGAGCATGGCGTCCTCGCCATCGATCTGATAAATGATTCGCCAGCCGTTGAGCCAGATGCGATACACGCTGGGCAGGTCACGGAGTTCGACTGCACCGGCAGGACGAGGATTGCGGGCCAATGCTTCGATCACGCGGCGCGCGCGTTGGCGATAGCGGCCGGGCAGGTGCGGCAGCGCACGTTTGGCTTCGTCTGAATAGCTAATCCGGTAACTCACCCGCCGCCTCGCGCCGGGAAAGCTCTTCCCACACTGCTTCGTGGGTGTACGTGGGCGCGCCCTCAGCGATGCGGCTGAGCACTGCGGACGCAAATTGCGCGTCGTCTGTTTCGCTTTCCGCACGTGCAAGGTATTCAGCCAGCGCCTGGCGCACGAGGGCAGAGAGCGTTTCCCCGCGCGTCTCCGCTGCCTGCTGCAGCCGTTTGTGCAGCGGCGCAGGCACGGTCACAACGAGTTTCATGGCATCGACTGTCAATTTTAGTCTCCTATGGGATTGCTGGCGGCCACACACACCGGCGCTTGCATTAGACCTGACCGGGCATCAACTACACCTATTCTATCACGACTCGTCGCCTCACTCCTCCTCCCATCCTCCGCGGCTCTACTTCACGTGTGGGACAAAAAACGTCCCCGGCATTGTGCAGCAGCCGACGGTATGACCAAAACGCTTGTGCACAGTGCCGAGGACGTAGTGCACGCCCCCAAGTTGAATTGCACCCATCCTCCGCCCCCAGCCGAACCTTGATGTCGTAGTTGAGGATGTAATTCAGCTCCTCATCGGTGAAACCGTAGTGCCGGGCAAGGATATGATCGATCTGAAAGCAGTCGTAGAACTTCTTGGTGACGCGCTCCACATCGAAGGCGGTCTTGGCGCGATCGGCGCTCGCAAAGAGCGTCAGTTCCTCCTCTTTCTCCAGGCTAAAGCTGATATGCCGCCGTGCGCGCACGGCGTAGGGCGGGAGGGCGTCGCACTGCAAGAGCGGCAGCCCGCGCTTTTCGGCCACGTCGCGCAGCTCTTCCCAGCCCAGCTCCTCGACAAAGAGCGGCTTGAAGTTGAATTCGGTGATATAGCGGCGGAGACGGGCGGAGTCTGAGGTCATGGGTTGGCATCGGCTTGTGTAGTCAAGTTAGTTTCGGGGGAACTGCTCGAACCATCCGAGCAGCGCAATGATGGAAAGCATGTACGGCATCAAGCGCCTCCTGAATGACCGATTGGTTTCGTTGAACCACTCCTTCGAGCGCTGCTGATGCCTCACGAATGCACGACTTCGAGTCCAAGATGGCGTGCATAGCCATCGAAGTCTCCGTCGTTGTGAAGCAGAAGCAGGCGGTTCTCGATACAGTACGTCGCAATCAGGCTGTCGATGGTCTTGCGTACAGTCACGCCGTTGCTGCGCAGGAAGCGATAGTTGCGGGCGCTCTGCAGCGCCAGCAATGTGTTGACCATGGGAACCTGCTGGAATTTGCTCAGAGCGCTGCGCGCTGTCTCAAAATCTGCATCGCGCCGAAAGCCTTGTAGAACTTCCGCCAGGATCAGGTCGCCGATCAGGATTGAGGTGAGGTTGACGTGCGTGTCGAGATAGTCGGTGCGCCAGTCAACGACGCCGTTGAAGTAGTCGATCCAGACGGTCGGATCGACCATCAACATGGCGGCTGCGCCGGCAGGCGTGCAAGGCGCGCCGCGTCGATGTCGCCTTCCCAGCGCAACTGTCCGCGCAACGCACGCACTTCTGCCTGTTCGTACACGCGAATGAGCATGCGCAGCGCCTCATCGACGACGGCGCGTTTGGTTTTGATGCCGGTCAGTTCCTGCGCTTTCTCAACGAGCGCTGCATCAAGAACAATATTGGTGCGCATGAGCCTCTCCAATGTGTATGATTCTAATAAGTTGTGTGGATTGAATCGCCATTTGGAAAGATAGTCAAATTCTACACCAATCCCAGACTGCACACGATCTGCACGCCGTCCGCCGCACCCCCGTCCGCACCGCTGCCGTCGCGGACAATGCACAGCCGATCCTCGGCGCGCAGCTCGATCACCAGATCGGCCAACTGCTCATCGCTGATGCCTGCCTTGCGCTGGCAGGTAAGCGCGGTCAAAAGGATGGGAGCGCGCCGACCGTCAATGATGACCAGACGAGCATCTCGCTCCTGCGCCAACACCAGGACTTCAGCTTCGCCACGCCCGATGCCCATAAACGTATCTGCACGGCGAGGATCAACAAGTTCAGTCGGGCGAATCCAGCATGCCGATGCAAGGATGGATTGTCGCAGCGCGTGCTCTATCGCCAAAAACTTAGCATAAACTGCTACGGGCGTTAGGACTTTCCCATAAAGCATCTGGAACAACTCAAGCCGGCGCTAGATTGATCCAACGCCGCCCTCAGTAAGAAATGGCTATCAGCGATGGACAATGTATCAGCCGATATCACTATTCTTGTCAGTCGCCGCCCACAATCTCAATCACATAAGAGGCCACCTCAATGGGGGCGAAATAGGTGTCAAAGGCGAATGTTGTCACTTCGTCAGGGTCAACCCAGTGCCCGCTGGCGGAACCTTCCTCCACATTCACCAACTTGCCGTCAGCGTCGTAGAACTTGACCAGGATGCTGGCCAGTGAGAACTGGCGGCTGGCGTCCACGTTGCGCAGCCGGCCGGTAACGGCGAAGTCACCCGCTTGATTTACATAAGCTGTCCACGCTTCAAGTATGATCGCTGGGTCGGAGTCTGTGGAGACGCTCCAAGTCAGCCCGATGTCATCGACGGCGCTCACTGTGTCTGGCGCCGGCGTAGCGGCGTTGACCGGCGCCGTTACCGTAGCAGCAGGTGTGATGGCGGCCGTCGGCTCAAGCATCAGGTCGAGCGGCAGCACATTGGCGAAGATCGGTGCTGTGCCGGTAGCGTGCGACCATTCTGCTGAGGCGTCGCTGACCGCCGCATAGCACGCCTGTGTATAACTGGATGCAATCAGGAAAGAGAAGACGTCAGTGTCCATCGACTGCAAAACTGTGTTGGCGGTTGCACATGGGCGCACGGCCAAAAAGAGACGGGAGTGAAAGGCGGCGAACTCGGCAGGTGGCTCAACCGCCGACGCAAAGGGCCGCACCTCGTCTTGTAGCAATTCTGCATAAAAGGCGAGCACAGCGTTGCTGACACCGATGACTGCGTACATGTCGCCAGCGACGTTGCGGAGGTTGCCCAGTTGGACAAGCGCCTCGCTTTCATAGTCGTCGACGGGCTGAGGTGGCAACGGTGTAGGCGTGGCGTTTTGAGCAAGGACGACAGAAGTAGCGCAGAGGCCGAGCAGGATGGTAGCTGTCAGCGTGACGAGCAAGCGGTGCATGAGAGATCCTTCAGATTGTGGGTTGTGAGTTATAACAATTGAAAAGTATTGAAATCTGACAGGACGGCAATGAGAAGCAAGGGGCGAGGATATCAGGATGCACCTCTAAGTCTTCTGCAAGTTGCCTGTATGCGTCAAACTCAATCCACACCGCCTCGTCGAGTCAGCAGAAGGCGGGCGCCATGAAACATACGCGAGATCAACCAGAGCGATCTGGCAAACCGCACCAGTCCCACCCAAACAGCGACGCCGTTTTTGCACCATGCTTCTGTTGACCCGTTGCGTGAACCCGGAGCTTACCCATGTACACCACGCCAAAGCCGATTCTCGGCGCCCTCTATGCCCAGAAAGTCACGATCTACTGGAGTAAGGCCGGGCGCGGCATGCCGGACGCCGGACGGCGCGCCCACTGCCCGCCGGCCTTTGTGCTCAGCGCAGGCGAGTTGACCCAACTGGCCCGCACCAACACCTATTCGTCGATTGTCATGTGGGAGCGCTCCGCGTATGCGCCGGAGCAGACGGTGGAAACCCATTTCAGCTTCTATGACCCGCACGACTGGGGCGCGGTGGCCGTCAAGTTTCCCCACAACGAAGGCGCGGTCGTGCGCTACACCTATTCACGCTTCAACGTCGGTGCGCCCGACCGCTCGCACCGCCCGCCGCTCTCCTGCCCGTTGGGGCTGGACGAAGTGGTGCGCGTGACGTATAACGGGCGCGCTTCTTGGCCGCTCGGCGCATGGCGCTACGAACACACGACATTCAATTTTGTGCTGACGGCGCGTCCCACGCTGGAGATGTTTCTGGCGGAGCCGGTGCGGCAGATGACGGACCTGGCGGACTTGTGGTGATCTGCGTGCGTCGCCCCGGCCACACGCAACTTCGCTAGCCAAATCGATCCTGGCCGGGGCGACGCACGCTGGTAAATTTGCTAATTGAGCGCGGCCAGACTAATTTGCACCATTGCCTGAGTGCGCGCGCATCAACACGCCGCCATGCACCCTGCAAGCAAGAACCGCCGCGCAAAATTGCCAACCCCCGCGCATCTGCGGCACAATGGCGCGCATGAAAGTTTCTGTGATTGCCACCATCTACAACGAGCGCCACAGCATCGAGCGCCTGCTTGCTTCGCTGGCCGCGCAGACGCGGCGCCCCGATGAGATCGTGATCTGCGACGGCGGCAGCACGGACGGCGCCGTCGCTGCGCTGCGCGCCTATGCCGCGCAGCATCCTGATCGCCTGCCCAACCTGCGTGTGCTCGAAGCGCCCGGCGCCAACATCAGCCGCGGGCGCAATCTGGCAATTGAAGCAGCGGCCGGGCCGATCATCGCGGCCACCGACGCGGGCGTGCGCCTCGAAGCAACCTGGCTGGAGAAGCTGGTCGAGCCGTGGACGCAGGATGAACACACGCTGGCCGCGGCGGGCTGGTTTGTACCCGACGCGCAGGGAGTCTTTCCGACGGCGATGGCCGCCACGGTGCTGCCGCTGCGCGACGACATCGACCCCGACCGCTTTCTGCCCAGCAGCCGCTCGGTCGCCTTCACCAAAACCGCGTGGGCGCAGGCCGGCGGCTATCCCGAATGGCTGGATTACTGCGAGGATCTGCTCTTCGACTTCGCCATCAATGCCCAGGCGCCGGCGCGCCCGACCGGCTTTACGTGGGCGCCGGACGCGCGCGTGCACTTTCGCCCCCGCACATCGCTGTGTCAATTCTGGACGCAGTACTATCGCTACGCACGCGGCGACGGCAAGGCCGATTTGTGGCGCAAGCGGCACGCCATCCGCTATGCCACTTACCTGGTGGCGCTGCCGCTGCTGCTCGGCCATGCCTGCTTTGGCTTCTTTGCGCGCTGGCTGGGGTGGCTGGGGCTGTTGGCGGGCGTCATCCTCTACTGTCGCCGGCCGTGGCAGCGGCTGCGCGTGCTCGGCGCGTCGCTGCCACCACAGCAGCGGCTGGTAGCGGCGCTGCTCGTCCCCCTCATCCGCGTGACCGGCGATCTGGCGAAGATGGCGGGCTACCCGGTGGGGCTGCGCTGGCGATGGCGTCACCGCGCAGCAATTCCCAACTGGAGAAATGATCTTGAGGCGCTACATTGAGCACAACCCGCATCGAACGTAGAGAAGTTCCTGCCGATTTGATCGAAGCCACACCAAACGCCGCGGGCATGTGGCTGCTTGCCTCGCCGTTGCTGGGGTTCGTCCTGTGGCTATGGGTCGATGTCTTTGCGCACTTCAGCCCGCTTGCGTGGTACTGGGTGGATGTGGCGATCGGCGCCGCGCTCTTTGTGCTGGCCGCGGTGCTGCCGCTGGGCTGGCTGGCGCATCGGCTGGTGACGGCTGCCCCGCGCCTCTTTCAGCACGCGGGCTGGGATATACAGCCGCTGGAGCCGGTGCGCGAACAGGAAGCGTATCTCGTGCGCTATGTCTATCAGGCGCGGCGGCGTGCGTCGGGTTCGTGGCCGCGGCAATGGCTGCGCGCGGCGCAAGGCTGGGTCTACATCGAGATCGCCGCGATCCTGGTCGGCGCCATCTTGATGATCCCGCTCTTTTTGAGCGCGGTGGACTTTGGATTTGGAAGATAACCATCATGCGGATTTTGTATTGGATCAGCGCAATTTGTCTGTTCATCAGCGTGCTGCTGGCGACGCCCGCGGTGGCGCAGGCGCAAGCTACGCTTCCCGCAGGGTCGCAGGGCGTCGTTGCCCAGGTTTCATTTGCCGACCCGGCCGATCTGCAACGCCTGGTCGTGCAGTACGATGTATGGCGCGTCGATCACCAGACGCAGCGCGCGACCGTGTGGCTGACGCCCGCTGAGCTGCACCAGGTGCAGACGCAGGGCCGCCGCGTCGAGATCGATCAGGCGGCGACAGAAGCCGTGCTCGCCGCACGCGCGGCGCTCACTGCCACGGTCAATGCCGCCGCGCGCACTGCTGGCATCCCCGGCTTTGCCTGCTATCGCACCGTCGAAGAGACCTACGCCAGCATGGCGCAGCTTGCTGCGGATTTCCCAGACCTTGTGACTACGGTGACATTGGGTAAAAGCTGGCAGTGGCGCAACTCCGCGGGCGCCGCCGGCTACCAACTGAGCGGGATGGTGCTGACCAATCGAAAGGTGATGGGGCCTAAACCGGTCTTCTTTCTGATGGCCTCCATCCACGCCCGGGAATTGACGACCACCGAAACCGCGCTGCGCTTTGCCGAGCAGTTGGCGCGCGGCTACGGCCACGACCCGGACGCGACATGGCTGCTCGATTACACAGAGATTCACATCGCGCCCCAGGCCAACCCGGATGGTCGCAAAAAGGTGGAGGCCGGCCTGGACTGGCGCAAGAACGTCAACAACGATTTCTGCGCCTACGACCCCTTCCGCTTTGGCGTCGATCTGAACCGCAACAGCAGCTTCAAATGGGGGCAATGCACCGGCTTCGGCTGCTCCACCACCGACGCCTGCTCCCTGCTCTATCGCGGCGTCAGTGGTGCGTCGGAGCCGGAGACGCAGGCGTTGGAAAGCTACATGCGCACGATCTTCCGCGATGCACGCGGGGCGCAAAATGGCGACGCCGCGCCCGCGGACACGCCGGGGCTGATGATCTCGCTGCACAGCTACTTTCCCAAGATTCTCTTTCCGTGGGGCTGGACGACGACGCCGGCGCCCAATAGCCAGGGCTTGCAGACGCTGGCGCGCAAATTTGGCTTCTACACCGGCTATCCGGCATGTCAATCCGGCGCGTCAGGCTGTATCTACCTGACCGACGGCACGACCGATGATTTCGCCTACGGCGAGTTGGGCGTGGCCGCCTACACCTTTGAGCTGGGCACGGCTTTTTTCCAATCCTGCACCGACTACGAGTCCTCGATCCTGACGCCGACGCTGGCGAGCCTGACTTATGCGGCCAAAGCCGCGGTGCAGCCTTACATCACGCCGGCCGGGCCGGAGGTCATCACCGCGACGCTTGCCGTCACGGAGCCGATCCAGGCGAGCGACGTGGTGACGCTGACCGCGAGCGCAGATGACAGCCGCTTCTTTTCCGGCGGCAACGGCGACGAGCCGGTGCAGGCGATCCAGGCGATGCGCTTTGCCGTGAACGAACCGAGTTGGACGACGTGCGCCACCCACCGCGCGTTGACGCCGCTGGATGGTGCGTTCGACAGCGCGGTCGAAAGTGCGGCCGCGGTGATCGATACGCATGGCTGGCTGCCGGGGCGTTACCTGCTTCTGGTCGAGGCGCAGGATGCCACCGGCGTCTGGGGCGCACCGACTGGCGTTTTCCTGGATGTGACCGACGCCGAGGGCGCGCTCCCGGCAACTCCATATACACCCCGGCTGACGCCTTGTGATGTCGTCTATTTTCCCTTCCTGGGGAATGAGTAACGCACATGAACGTCCTGACGCTGTTGGTCGGCCTGCTCTTGATTGCCGTGACGCTGTTTTATGGTCGCGGGTGGGTGCGGCTGCACCGGCGTGGAGTCCCCTTTGCCAATCTGCCGCGACTGGTTGTTTTTCTCTTTGCTGTGACGCTGACGGCGATCGTTTTTCTTTCACCCCTGAACTGGCTTAATCAGGAATACCTTTTTGTGCGCGTGGCGCAGCATGTTTTCCTGTGTCTCTTTGCCGTGCCGGCCTTTTTTATCAGTTGCACCTTTGATATCGCGGTCTGGGGGCTGCCAAAGTCGGCGCGCCGCGCCATCAGCCGCTGGGTGCACAGCCGAGGCTTACTACGCCGCGCCGTGCACGGCGCCACCCAATCGTGGGTCGTGATCATGCTCTTTATCGCACTTTTCGTGAGCTGGTACGACGCGCGCATCGCAAGCTGGCTGCTGGCGCGACCGCTGGCGCACACCGCGTCGCTGCTGTTGCTGGGCGCCGCGGCGATGCTGGTCTGGTGGCGTCTAATCGGCACGGGGCCGCGGCTGCACACGGAATTGTCGCCCTGGCTGGCGGCGTTCGCCCTGCTCTTTATCGAGCTGGCGAGCATGTCCACCGCCGTGCCGATTGCCTTCTCGACCGATCCCATTTACGCGCACTACGTCGCAGCCTTTGCTCAGCCTGGCCGGCTCCTGCCGCTGACAATTGCCGACGACCAAGCGCTGGGCGGCGGGCTGCTCTGGGTCGGTGGCAGCGCGGTCTTCCTCTCCAGCATCGTGCTGATCCTCAACCGCCTCTTCGACCGCCACGGCATGAACGGCTCCGACCCGCTGCCCGGCTGGGACGACGACGACCGCATGATCATGCCGGGGCTGGAGCACCGGGTGAAGAAGTAAGCCCACGAAAGGCCCGCACCGAAAAGCGCACATCGACCGGCGTCAGGAAAGTGAGCAGCACGCGCACGTGGTCGGGCGCGGCTTCGGCGTCGCGCATCGCCCACATGCCATGCGCCAGCGCGCCCGGCCCGATCTCGATCACGTCATTGCCGTAGCGCATCGTCCCATAGCCGCTCTTGAGGAAAATGACCTGGCCGGCCGCCGGTCGGGTGCGCACGCTTTCCGTCTGCCAGATGCCGCCGGGCGGAAAGTCGAAGGCGATCTGCACCGCCACCCCCGCCGCACCTTCCAGCGTGACGTAGTGAAGGTCGAGGCCGGCGCCGCGCGCGTCGTGCGCCTCCTGGGCGCGCAACTCGCCCACCGCGTGCGGCAGCCGGCGCAGCGAGCGTTCCGGCAGCGCGGCCTCCCATTGATCGTGCGGCACGCGCCGGCCCAGCGGCAGTTCGTACGCGGGACGGCGTGGGTTGCTGCGCCCCGCCGAATGCAGCACGACGATTTCCTCATCCACGCGCATCTGGTTGGAGACAAAGCGCCCGATATACTGGCCGAAGTAGGTCTGGCTGATCTTCAGGCTGCTCAACTCGGCCGCGCCGTAGGTGAAGCTGAGCAGCCGCGTCGTGTGCTGGAAAAGCGACGCGCTGAGCAGGTCGCGCCGCAGCCGCCAGAGGCCATTATGCGGGTAGAAGCGCGCAAAGTCGGCGGGCAGTGCGGCCGTCGCCGCGGGCGCCGATTCGCCGGCGACGAGCAGTGCGTAGACAATCCACGCCGCGTTAGTCGCTTCGGCGCCGAGCGCATCCTGCGTCATCTGCTGCCAGAGCCACTGCGCCGCACACACAAAGACCGGTCGCGGCTGTGCGTGGTCGCAGAGCAGGTAACAGGGGATGAGGTGTGCGGCGACGCGGCGCGTGCCGTAATCCTGCCGTCGCGAGAGGCCGGTCTCGGCGCTGCCGTCCGCGTGCAGGAGGTGCAGGTTGAAGTCGAGGTTGCGCGCCACCGCGTCGATCGCCGGCGGGCTGGGATGGTTGGCGGCGATCATCAGCAGCGAACGGTCGTTGACGGCATCATAGACGCCGACGCTGCGTTCGATAAACGCGCCCTCTTCGTCGATGTCATAGCCTTCCGCCAGGTAGGCATCGACCGCGTCGGCGACTTCCAGGTCGGGGAAAAGGCGCTTCGCCTGCACCAGCGCCGAGACGATCACCCAGCGGTGGTTGGGCGTGTGGAAGCCGCCCGTCATCATGCCTGGTGCGCTGGCGCGGATGAAGCGCTCCAATGCTTCCAGCAGCGCAGCCCAGCGCGCGTCGCCGGCAAAGTGGTTTCGTCCCAACTCGACGACAGTGCAAAGGTCTTGCACGGTAAAGGCGGTGTCGGGCGCCGAATCGTAGTTGACCGAGAGCAGGTCGATCAGTCCGTTGGCGTTTTGGGCGGTGCAGAGATAACGCGCAGCCGCCACTGCGCTGTCGAGGATGGTTGCGCGCTCGGCAAACGCAGCGGAATTGCCCAGTTGTTCGGCGGCCAGCAGCAGGTGCCCACAGGCAAAGACATAGTGCCCCGTCAGCTTGGGATCGGCCATGCCCCACTCCGGTGAATAGAGCGCACCCTGTGCGGGGCTGGCCGGGTCGTTGATCTGGAGCGGCGCCATGCGCTGCACCTGGCGGTGAAGCGCATGGGCGACGTTGGCAAGCGTCAGCGCATCGGGCGAAGTGGGCGCAAAGGAAACGGGTACAGGCGTCTCCTTGGGCAACAATGCGCCGCGCTCGATGCGGTCGATGAGATCGAGCAGATCGAGCGGCGTTTTGATGGTAAAGTCGGGTTGCTCCGTGCGGTCGGCGGGCGTCTTGGCGCGGCGCGGCGCCCAGTCCAGCCAGACGCTGCTCAGTCCCAGCGCGTTGGCGCCCTTGATATCGCGGCCGAGGTGGTTGCCGACCATCAGCACGCGCGCGTGATCGTGCGGGGCAATCTGCAACGGGTCGAGCGCGCTGCGAAAGATGGCCGCGGCCGGCTTGCCGACGCCGACCTGTTCGGAAATGGCGTAGGCGTCGAACAGGTCGTACAAGCCGTATGGCCCCAGATTGTTCTCGAAGGTCGCCACCGGGCCGTCGGCGACGAGCGCCAGCGGATAGCCGCGGCGCTTGAGTTCGGTCAGCAGCGCGCCGGCGCCGGGGATCAGGTCGGCGCGCAGCGAGACGTCGCCAGCGTTTTTGACTTCGCTGGCTTCGTCGATCAGCGTGTCGCCGCAGTCGAGAAAAATGGCGCGGATGCGATGCGTGTGCATGGTTGGATGAGTGAATCTCCGATGAGTGGCGATTGCTTATGTAAAAAACGTCCCGGCACGCCCTTTCATGCTGACGATTCCTAACGGTTGATTTGCTGCTCTTCCAGATAATCGGCCGCGACCTGCGCCACCACATCGCCGTGGTCGCAGTTGATCATGTCTACGTCCCAACGCAGGATCTCGCGGAACGCGGCGGGGTCCTTTTCCTTGTGAAGGACCATCAGCTTGAGGTTGCGCTGGCGGCAGGCATCGACCAGCGGCGGGTCGAGCGCGTTGAGGCCACATTCGATAATGTTGGCGCCGAAGCGATCGTGGGCCGTGGCCACGCCGTCTGCATCGTTGGCGTTGACCTTCAGCCGCAGATGGGGCGCCAGCCGGCGGAAAGCCAGCGCCTGCTCCGCCTCGCCAAACCAGAAGAAGCTCTCCTGCGCCATCTCCATCTCGGTCACCAATGCGATCAGTGCCGATAGATCCGCGCGCTTCACGTCGAAAAAGACCTTCGTCTTGCCTTTGATCCAGCGCAGGAAGGCGTCGAGGCGCGGCACGGCTTCGCCCCGGTAGCGCGGGTCGAACCAACTGCCAGCGTCGAGGCGGTCGATCTGCCAGGCGTCGTGCTCGTGAAAGTTGCCAAAACCGTTGGTGGTGAAGCCCAGCTCCGGCCCGTGAAAAAGATACATCACGCCGTCGCGGCTGGTGTTGACATCGATCTCCACGTACTCCATGCCCCACTCCACGCAAATCTGCGCGGCGGCGAGGGTGTTGGGCGGCGCGTATTCGTTGGCGCCACGGTGACAGACGATCTCGACGGCGCGGGGGCGCGGTGAAAGGACAGGTGCAGTTGGTGCCACCGGTATGTTAGCCCTTCAGCCCCGTCGTGCTGATGCCTTCGACCAGGAAGCGCTGGAAGAGGACGAAGATCACAAAGACGGGGACGAGCGAAAGGCTCGACATGGCAAAGATGGCGCCCCAGTCGGTCTGACCGGAGGGGTCGGCAAAGGAGCGCAGCGCCAGCGAGACGGTGTAGAGCTTGGGGTCGTTGAGATAGATCAGCGGCGTAAGAAAATCTTCCCACGTCCAGTAGAAGGAGAAGATGGCGGCGGTAATCAGCGCAGGCGTGATCTGCGGCAGGATGATGCGAAAGAAGATGCCGCCCTTGCCGCAGCCGTCCATTTCAGCCGCCTCGTCCAAATCTTTGGGGATGCCGCGGATGAACTGCATGATCATGAAAATGAAAAATGCCTGGCCGCCGATGCGCGGCAGCAGCAGCGGATAGAAGGTGTTGATCCAGCCCAACTCGCTGAAAATGATGTACTGCGGGATGATCTGCACCTGCACCGGCAACATCAGCGTCGCCAACATGCAGGCAAACCAGATGCGGCGTCCGACAAAGTTGATGCGCGCAAAGCCGTAGGCGACCACAGCCGAGGCGAGCACTGTCAGCAACGTTGCAACCCCGGCGTAGAAAAAGGAGTTGGTGTAAAAAGTGGCAAAAGTGATGCCGCCAAAACCCCGCCAGCCGTTGGTGTAGTTGGCCAGCGTGAAATCCTGCGGGATCAGCGAGCGGACGTTGGCCCAGATTTCCGCCGTGCCCTTGAAGGAGCTGGCAAAGAGCCAAAGGATTGGGTAGAGCATCAGCAGGCCAAAGCCACCGACCAGCAAATGGTAGAGCAATGTGCGCGTTGGAACACGGCGCCACCGTGATTGAGATTGAGCATGGCTCACGGTGCGCTCGCCCGGCGCGGTGGTTGCACTCTCCATGGGGTTAGTTCTCCTCCTGTGAGCCGTAAAAGACCCAGTACGACGACGAGCGGAAGACCAGCGCCGTCATGATCCCCACAATCGCCAGCAACACCCAGGCCATCGCCGAGGCATAGCCCATCTGCAAACTGACAAAGGCGCGTTGGTAAAGATAGAGTGCATAGAAGAGGGTTGTGTCCAGCGGTGCGCCGCCCGTGATGATAAAGGCCTGCGTAAAGACCATAAAGCCACTGATCAACTGCATCACCAGGTTGAAGAAGATGATCGGCGTCAGCAGCGGCAGGGTGATGCCCCAGAACTGCTGCCAGCCGTTGGCGCCGTCGATGGACGCGGCTTCGTAGAATTCGCGCGGGATCTGCTTCAGCCCGGCCAGAAAGATCAACATCGGCGAGCCGAACTGCCAGACGGCCAGCACGATCAGCGTCCAGATCGCCGTGTTGGGATTGCCCAGCCAGGTGATATCTGTGCCCAGGATCGCATTGATCAGCCCATCCGCGCCGAAGATCTCGCGCCACATCACCGCCACCGCGACGCTGCCGCCGACGATCGAAGGCGCGTAATAGGCGGCGCGGTAGGTGCTGACCCCGCGGCGGTGGGTGTTGAGCAGCATGGCGACGGCCAGCGCAAAGGCCAGGCGCAGCGGGATGGCGGTGAACGCATAAAAAAAGGTCGCCTGCAGCGACTTTATGTAGCGCGGGTCGCGCGTAAACATGCGCTCAAAGTTCTGCAAGCCCACCCAGCTCCAGTTAGGATTCAACACATCGTAGTTGGTAAAGGCCAGCACAAACGAGGCAATAATGGGAATGAGGGTAAAGGCGAAGAAGGCCACCAGCCAGGGCGCAATAAAGAGGTAGCCCATCAGGTTGTCGGTGCGCCGGGCGCCGCCACGCTTGCGGCGTTTGGCGGGCGCTCGGGCTGCCGCGGGCGACGGTGCGGCAGGCGCGGGAAGAGCTTTGCTCATCATGACTCCTGCAAGGATGTGCGGCGGGAACGATCGCCGGTGGCGATCGTTCCCGCCGCAACGCTGTCAACGGAAAACGTTATTGCGCCGCGGACTCCGCCAGCACGGCATCCGCCTGCTCGCGCAGAATCCGCACCGTATCCTCCAGGCTCTGCTGGCCATAGAAGAAGGGGTCCATGACCAGCGGCCAGTAGACGTTGTTCATCACATTGGCATGGCCGGCCACATCGGGCGGCGGGATCGGGCTGACGCTCGACTCGATGTCAGCGATGTAGTTGAAGATCTGCTGCTGCGCCACATCAAGCTCCGGCTGCAGCGCCTCACGCACGGCCGAGGAGACCGGCACGCCGCGCTCGGCCATCAGGATTTTATTGGCTTCGATGTCGTTAGTGAAGAAGTCAATGAACATGGCCGCCGCGTCCGGATTCTTGGCCTGCGAGGTGATCGAGAAAAACATGCTGGGCTTCAGATAGTTGGTCGACGCGCCGCCTTCGGGCCGCGGCATGGGCACGAGCAGGAAGTTGCGCCCCTCACCCGCTGCCGCCGAGAGCGCAACCAGTTGATTGCTCCAGACGTAGGTCATGGCCGCGTCGCCGCTGACAATGTAATTGTCCTCGACGCTGCTGCCTGCTTCGGCGACTTCCATCTCGCGCGTGGGGATGACGCCGGTGTCCTGCATGCGCTTGACCATGCTCAGGTAGTCGATCAGCGGTTGGTCATCGGCATAACCCAGCGCGCTGCCATCTTCATTGTAGATCCACTCGCCCAGGCTCAAGTACAGGTTCTTCCACAACTGCTCGTTGCTCAGCCCGCCGGTGAAGCCGTAGACGCCCAGGTTTTCGTGCAACTGCGTGGCGAGTTGCTCGAAATCGGCAAAGGTCCAGTCGGGGCTGGGTGCTTCCAGGCCGGCTTCGGCGAGTTTGTCCGCGTCGATCACGATCACCATCGAATTGGTGCCCAGGTTGACGCCGTAAAGCTGGCCGTCAATGATGCCACCCGCCAGCGCCGATTCCGAAACGTTGTCGAAGTTGAGCGTGCCGTCCGCCACGTAGGCGTCCAGCGGCATCAGCAGCCCGCGCGAGACCCACTCCTCCAGCCGTGCATAATCCTGCTGCATCACGTCCGGCAGATTGCCGCCCGCGGCCTGGGTCGTCATCTTGGTCCAGTGGTCGTCCCAACCGCTGAACTCATAAACGACCTTGATCTCCGGATGGAGTTGCTCAAACAGTTCAATCGCCGCGATCGTGCGGTCGTGGCGGTTTTGCGACCCCCACCAGGCGACGCGCAGTTCGGAAGGCGCGCCGTCGCCCGCTTCTGCGGCGGCTGCTTCGGTGCTCTCTCCTTCAGCAGCGGGCGCACCAGCCGGTGCGGCGGCCGGTGCACAGGCGCTGAGTAAGAGCGCCATCACCAAGAGCAGCACGGCAAACGTAGACATTCTATTTCGCATACAACGGTCTCCTTTGGAAAGTCGGTTGGAAAAGGATAGCAAAAAGGTGTGTTCGACAGGCTGGCGAAGATTGCGCGCCGCCCGCCCAGTCGTCACTCACAAACAGCCGAAAAATTCACTCTAGCCAAAATCAAAATTATCCTGTATGCTGGTTTCATATAGGATATAGGATTTTCGCAGCAGGGTCAAGTGCCAATTTTAAGTCGTGCTTCAGAGCAGATGCTTATGAGACCAATTTTCCGCAGCAAACCAGCCGTTGTACACGACCTGCTCCGCGAGCAGATCATTCGCGGCGACTATTTACCCGGTGCGCGCCTGGTGATCGATGAGGTCGCCGCGCAATTGGGCGTCAGCCAGATTCCCGTACGCGAAGCGATCCGCCAGTTGGAAGCCGATGGCTTTGTCGATTTTGAGCCCTACACCGGCGCCACGGTCACTGAGTTCAGCCCCGACCTGATCTTCGAGATCTTCGCGCTATTGGAGTCACTCGAAGTGATCTGTGGCCGCCGCGCCTGCACCTGCATGGGCGAGGCCGAAGTGCAGGAATTGACCCGTGCGGTCGAAGCAATGGACGCCACCGTCGCCGCACCTGAAGTCTGGTCCACACAGAACAAGCAGTTCCATCTGGCGATCTGCAAATTCGCCAATGTGACGCTGATCGATGGCATGTTGGAAAAGGCGCTCGATCACTGGGATCGGCTACGCACCTTTTATATCAAGGATGTCCTGCAGGTCCGCATTACCGAAGCGCAGCAAGAGCATCACGCGTTGGTGGCTGCATTTCGCAACCGTGATCCGGACTGCGTCGAGCAGTTGTTGCGAACACACAATCAGCGCGCCCTGGCGGCCTATATCGAAGTGTTGCGCGCCCATGGCTATCTTGAGCACCAAGAAGGAGAATGCTGATGGCTGCATTATCACCGTTACAAACGGAGTCTGTCGATCCGGCCCGTGATCCTGCCGCGCTGCTGCGCCCGCGCCGCTCGATCATTGGCATCTCGGCGATTCTGCTGCCCTTCACCGACAGTGGCGAGATCGACTGGCCCGGCTTTGAGGCGCACGTGGCGCGCACGCTCGACGCGGAACTGGCCCCGGCCGTCAATATGGACACAGGTTACGTCAACCTGATTGACGACGCCACCCGGCAGGCTGTGCTGGCGCGCACGCAGGCCATCGCCGCAGGCCGCGAATTTGTCGCTGGCGCGTTTGTGGCCGACCAACCGGGTGCAGCCTGGAACCGCGACGCCTACGCCCGTCCGATCGAGCAGATTCAGCGCGCTGGCGGGACGCCCGTCATCTTCCAGTCATTCGGATTGACCGGCCAGCCATCTAGCGCCATCGTCGCGGCCTACGCTAGCCTCGGCGCGCTCTGCGACCGCTTTATTGCCTTTGAGCTGGGCACGATGTTTGCGCCCTTCGGCAAGATCTACGACCTCGCCACCTACGCCGGCCTGCTTGACGTGCCGCAGTGCATCGGCGCCAAGCACTCATCGCTAAGCCGGGTTTTGGAGTGGCAGCGGCTGACGTTGCGCGACGTGCGGCGCCCCGATTTCAAGGTCTTCACCGGCAACGACCTCGCCATCGACATGGTGATGTATGGCAGCGACTATCTGCTCGGCCTCAGCACCTTTGCGCCCGACCTCTTTGCGCGTCGCGATGCGCTGTGGGCGGCGGGTGATCCAGATTTTTACGCGCTGAATGACCTGCTGCAATATCTGGGCTTTCTGGCCTTCCGCGCGCCGGTGCCGGCCTACAAGCACAGCGCCGCCCAATTTCTCAAGCTGCGCGGCTGGATCGCCAGCGACGCGCCCCATCCCAACGCCGAGCGCCGCCCGGAGAGCGATGTCGCCATCCTGCGCGAGATCGGCGAGCGGCTGGGTGTTATTTGACGACCGAGGGTCGATGAACAATTTTGACGCAGAGGCGCAAAGGGGCGGAGCTTCGCAGAGGAAGCGCAAAACACTCTCCACAAGCATTTCTCTGTGTTTCTCTGCATCGCCGCGCCTCTGCGTCAAAGCCGTTATGTTTTAAGAAAGAAGCCAGCTATGACGCACTATCAACGGGTTGCCCAACTGCGCAGCGCCAATGACTTTCTCAGCTATCTGCAAACGCTAGGCATCACCCTACCCTTCGACGCCGAGGTCAGCAGCGGGCTGGACGCACCGCTCGCCCAGCCACTGCAGGTGGATGGCCGCACCATCGGCAACCGGCTCAGTGTGCTGCCAATGGAAGGTTGGGACGGCACGCCCGACGGCCGCCCGACCGTACTGACCGCGCGGCGCTGGCAGCGTTTTGGCGCCAGCGGCGCCAAGCTGATCTGGGGCGGCGAGGCGGTCGCCGTGCGTCACGACGGCCGCGCCAACCCAAACCAGTTGCAGATTAACACCGAGACCTGGCCCGAACTGGCGCGCTTGCGCGAGGGATTGGTGGCCGAACATGCCGTGCGCTACACCCGCACCGACGATTTGCTCGTCGGTCTGCAACTGACCCACTCCGGCCGCTTTGCCCGCCCCGACGCCGACAACCGGCTCAAGCCGGCAATTCTTTACGCGCACCCGCTGCTCAACCGCAAGTTCGGCTTTGCCGACGACTACCCGGTGATGAGCGACGACGACATCCGCCGCCTGATCGACGACTTCGTTGCGGCGGCGCGTCTTGCCCAAAAAGCTGGTTTCGATTTTGTCGACCTCAAGCACTGCCACGGCTACCTCGGCCACGAGTTTCTGAGCGCAGTGGACCGCGGCGGGCGCTACGGCGGCGTCTTTGAGAATCGCACGCGCTTTCTGCGCGAGCTGGTGGAAGGCATCCGCAGCGAAGCGCCCGGCCTGGGCATCGGCGTGCGGCTGAGCGCGTTCGACTGGGCGCCCTTTCAGCCCGGCGCGGAAGGCGCGGGCGAGCTGGCGCCGCTCGATGGTCCCTATCGTTACGCCTTTGGCGGCGACGCCAGCGGCCACGGCATCGACCTGCGCGAGCCGTTCGCCTTCCTCGACCTGCTGCACAGCCTCGACATCCGGCTGGTCTGCATCACCGCGGGCAGCCCCTACTATAACCCGCACATCCAGCGGCCCGCGCTCTTCCCGCCCTCCGACGGCTATCTGCCGCCCGAAGATCCGCTGGCCGGTGTGGCGCGGCAGATCGCCGTGGTGGCCGCGCTCAAGGCGCACCGGCCCGAGCTGCTCTATGTCGGCTCCGGCTACTCCTACTTACAGGAGTGGCTGCCCAACGTGGCGCAGCATGTCGTGCGCACCGGCATGGCGGACTTTGTGGGGCTGGGGCGGCTGATCCTCTCCTACCCGGAGGTGGCGGCGGATATGCTGGCCGGGCGGCCGTTGGCGCGCAAACGCATCTGCCGCACCTTCAGCGACTGCACCACTGCGCCGCGCAACGGGCTGGTCTCCGGCTGCTATCCGCTCGACGATTTTTACAAGCAGCGCGAAGAGGCGGCGCTGCTGCAAGCGGCCAAGGCGCGCAGCAAAGAAGCAGGTTGAACAATCAACACAAAAATAGACTGCGGATGAGGCGGATTAGACAGATTCTCGCGGATTTTTATCCGTTTCTATCCGCCGAATCCGCCTCATCCGTGGTCTAGTACACTGCGGCATAAATAGGCCGACAACTAGAAACCGAGTTTTTCCAAAAAACTCGGTTTCTCCGCAAAGCACCAACTAGCGGATGATTTGCGCCCTTCTGTACTAGACAGTTTATCTTTACACGCATCAGAAGTGAGGTCGTTATGAAACCCTATCGTGTGGCATTGATCGGTACGGGCGGCATCGTGGGCAGCCACCTCGAAGCGATTGCCGCCATGGGGGAGCGAGTGGAGTTGGTCGCCGCGGTTGATACCAATGCCACGCGCCTCGAAGCCGTCTGCGCGCAGACCGGAATTGCCCACGCCTACACCGATGCTGCCGCCATGCTTGCCGCCGAGCAGCCCGACCTGGTGCACATTCTCACGCCGCCGGCCACGCATTTACCGCTGATCCTGGCCGCGCTCGACGCGGGCGCGGCGGTCTGGTGCGAGAAGCCGCTCTGCCGCTCGCTGGCGGAATTCGACGAAATTGCCGCGGCCGAAGCGCGCACGGGGCGTTATGTCAGCACCGTCTTTCAGTGGCGCTTTGGCTCGGCGGTCGAACATCTGCGCAAGCTGGCCGGAGAAAAGCTGCTGGGCCGGCCGCTGGTCGCCACCTGTCAGACGCTCTGGTATCGCGACGCCGCGTACTACGCGGCGCCCTGGCGCGGCCGCTTTGCCAGCGAGACCGGCGGTCCGACCGCGACGCTGGGCATCCACTTGATGGATCTACTGCTCTGGCTATGGAGCGAGTGGGAAGAGGTGCACGCGCTCGCCGCCACACTCGACCGCCCGATCGAGGTCGAGGATGTGTCGATGGCGCTCGTGCGCTTCGAAAGCGGCGCGCTCGGCAGCATCGTCACCAGCGCACTTTCACCGCGCCAGGAGAGCTATCTGCGCCTCGACTATCAGCACGCCACCGCCGAAGTCAAGACGCTCTACCGCTACGCCAATGCGGATTGGCGTTTTACCCCGCTGCCCGGCGAAACAGGCGACGCGCTGGCCGCAGCCTGGCAGGCGATCCCCTGCGACCGCATCGGCAGCCACACCGCGCAGTTGACTCTGCTGCTCGACAGCCTGGACCGCGGCAAGCGCCCGCTGGTCAGCGGTATCGAGGCGCGGCGCATTGTGGAGTTTATTGCCTGCCTCTACAAATCCGCCTTCACCGGCCAGCCGGTGGCGCGCGGCTCGATCACGCCGGGCGACCCGTTCTACGCATCGATGAACGGTGTGAGCTATGCAGAATAGCACGCGGATGACGCAGATTGGGCGGAACCTCGCGGATTAAAATCCGTGTAAATCCGCGTCATCCGCGTGCTATCTCTTTCTTTCCAGGAGCACGATCCATGAATCAGCCTGCCATTCGCTTTGCCGCCATCGGCCTGGCGCACAGCCACATCTTCGACATGACGCAGCGCTTGCAGGGGGCCGGCGCGGAGTTGGTCGCCTGCTGGGATGACGATGCGCAGAATCTGGCGGCCTTTGCCGCAGCCTTCGCGTCAGTTGAGCAGGTGCGGCCCGCCGCGGCGCTGCTTGACGACCCGACAATCGATCTGGTGGTGAGTGCGGCGGTGCATGACGAGCGCGCGGCGCTGGGTGTGGCCGCGATGCAGCACGGCAAGGATTTTCTGTGCACCAAGCCGGGCTTCACGACGCTGACGCAACTGGCCGAGGTGCGCCGCGTCTGCGCACAGAGTGGCCGCCGCTACACCGTCTACTTTGGCGAGCGCTTTGGCAACCCGGCCACGGTGCTGGCGGGCGAGTTGGTGCGCGCCGGCGCCATCGGGCGGGTGGTGCACACGGCCGGCTTTGGCCCGCACCGTCTTTTTGGCCGGGTCGAGCGGCCGGCCTGGGTCTTTCAGCGCGCCCGCTACGGCGGCATCCTCAACGACTTGGCCAGCCATCAGATCGACCAGTTTCTCTACTTCACCGGCAGCCAGACGGCGGAGATCGTGGCGGCGACCATCGCCAATCACCAGCATCGCGACCTGACCGAGTTCGAGGATTATGGCGAAGTGCTGCTGCGCGGGGAGCGGGCCACCGGCTTCATCCGCGTCGACTGGCTCTCGCCCGCCGGTCTCGACACGTGGGGTGACGTGCGCCTCTTTCTGCTCGGCACGCAGGGCGCCATCGAGCTGCGCAAGACGTGGGATATCCAGGGGCGCAGCGGCGGCGATCATCTTTTCCTGGTGAACAATGAGGGTGAACGGTACATCGACGCAGCCGCCACGCCGCTGCCTTTTATGGACGATTACCTGAACGACTTACGTCAGCGCAGTGAAAACGCCGTGACCCAGGCGCATGTCTTGCAGGTGTCGGAGCTAGCGCTGCGGGCGCAGGAATTCGCGAGTAGTTTGCCATGAGGCTGATGCTTCTCGCTTTACTAATAGACCGTCAAGCATAAAACTTTGGGTAGAGCGGCAGCAAGCGCACGCAGATACGCACAGATAAAGTCGGATCAGCGCAGATAAGAGCCAAGCAGCCAGGCATCTGCGTTTATCTGTGTTCCCTTTCAATCAGCCAAACCCAAGCTTCTTGGCTGACAGACCACTAGTACACACGGGCTAAAATACCTCATTGGTTGCCTGGTAGGGGCGCACCCCCCGTGTACGCCCGGAAGCCGGACAGGCACGGGGGCCTGTCCCTACTGGCAGAATTATGCCCACCTGTACTAGTAGGCTGTCAAACGTCAAAGTTTGGGTAGAGCGGCAGCAAGCGCACGCAGATACGCACAGATAAAGTCGGATGAGCGCAGATAAGAGCCAGGCAGCCAGGCATCTGCGTTTATCTGCGTTCCCTTTCAATCAGCCAAACCCAAGCTTCTTGGTTGACAGACCACCAGAGCGAACTGCGAAGGATCGATGCGGCGCGATCGATGCAGCCGTTGAGGTGTTATAATGAACCGCGTCACGCAAGGCGCAGACACGCAACACTTGCGCAAGCGCATTGATGGCAAGCGGTACGACGGGAAAGGTTGACAAAAGGGCGCTAGGAAACAAGGGGGCGGCTGTGGCGCAACGTTATACGATTCAGGCAGTAATTTATCCCGGCGATACATCGGGATACGTGGCTGAGTGTCTCAATCTGGCTGTGGTCACGCAGGGCCAGACGCTCGACGAGACAGTCCAGAACCTGCGTGACGCGCTTCAGCTTCATCTTGCCGGAGAGGATCTGGCTGAATTCGGATTGACCGCGCACGCACCATTACTCGTGACGCTTGAAATGGAACCGGTGTATGCCTAAACTACGCCGTCTTTCCGGCGGCGCAGTCATTGACATCTTCGAAAGCTTCGGATTCGCCGTGCATGCTCAGACTGGCAGCCATGTGAAACTTCGACGCTTCGGTTCAGCAGGCGAAAAGCAGACACTGACGATTCCGCAACATAAGGAACTAGACACGGGCACACTGCGTGCCATCTTCCGGCAGGCCAGCCAATATATTGCCGAAGCAGAACTGCGACCGCACTTTTACAGCGACTGAGCCGTTTCCCCCGAATATACTGGATCTGGCCGCCGAACTTCTCTACGAGATCGGCGTCGCACTGTCGTCATCTCAGCGGAGACGCGTGGCGGTGTAGAGCACAGGTCAGCCGCTGAACTCCTCCGCGAGCAGCCCGTAGGCGAGTCCATCGTGCCAGAGTGGCTCGCCCGCCGCGTTTCTGCGAAAGAAAGCGTGCCGCTGGAAGTGACCTTCGCGGCGCATCCCCAGCTTCTCCAGCACGCGCCAGGACGCAGGGTTGGCCGGGTCGCAGTGCGCGGTGACGCGATGCGCGTGCAGCGTAGTGAAGGCATGGCGCAGCAGCAGCCGGCACGCTTCAGTGCAGTAGCCCTGGCCGTGATAGGCCGGGTTGAAGATGTAGCCCAACTCCCAAGTCAGGAACTCAGCCGGTTCGCTCTGGCTGAAGTAGAGGTGGCCGATCAACGGGCCGCCGGGTTTGAGCGCCACCGCCCAGAATGCCGTGTCTTGCTCGCGTGCTGCCGCGAGCGTTTGCGCCTCTGCCTCACTGATCGGCTCCCCCGGTTCAAAGCGGTAGGTTGCCGGCAGCGAAAGATAGGCGTACAGGTCGCGCCAATCTGTTGCTGCAAAACGCCGCACCCATATGCGTTGCGATTCAAATCTATCCATTGCTAGACCTTTCTGCGCTTCAGAAGTGCTTTTCCCGCCGGCAATCCTCGAGTTGGCGCGCCTCTGCTGCTTCACTACCTCTGCGGCGAACCAGGGGGCAGATCGGGCAAAACAGAAGAACCAGTCGGGCGGCGCTATTCAATGCCTAAGTCGGGGATGGCAATTTTGAGCGAAGGATCGTGCTCGTACTGCGTGACCAGCTCATTGTACTTGGTCAGCAGGCGATGGAACTGGCGCAGCGCCTCGGTGCGATCAAAGGCGGCCAACTCGTCTAAATTTTGTGCAACGAACTGCTCTATGGAGAAAACATTGACTCTTTTTGTAAATCCTGAGCGGTAGGCTTCGGCAAACTGGCTCGTTCCTGCGACTATTTTGTTAGGCACCAGCAAGTAAACTTTTCTGCCACTCTCTGCGTTTTGCCATGCTTTGCGATAGTGGTCATCATTGGGGCTTTTTGTGATATGAAATACAGTTGATCCAATCTCAAAATCTCCAAGCCGGCCGGTTTGTAAGTCAGCAGTGGCGGACGTATGGTGTGTGATGTGTATAGATTTGTCACTGTATCGAATCTCAAGTTTTGCACCGATGAGGTGTTGGAGAACGGCGCCTGGATTTGCCTGATGCGCGTCTAACAACTTTGAGATATGGGCCGTTATTGACTCCACCGCAGTGTATGTAATTTCGATGCCTCCAAGTTGCTGGTGCTCCAGTAACAATGCAAAAATGCGACTGTAAAGATAAGCAATTAACTGCTCGCCCTGTGCTTCTTTGTCTTCTGAGGGGACTGGGCTCAGTGCAGTTTGAATTAGTCGTATAAATTGCAGACCAGCCAGTTTTGTACCTGTACTTGTTCTCCCTAACTCGCCTTGACTCGCGCGTGGAGCCAGGTCGGCAAAGCCATGCGATTCAAGTATCTGTGCGATGCGCTGTCTCGTGTGGCCGACAATTGATCGATTGCCAAAAAACTTTCCAGGATCAGTTGAAACTGCCTGCGAAAGTTCAGAGTAGCTCCAGCGTTTCTTCTCAAGTTGATCCAGAATAACCAGTGCTCCATACAAGCGGCCACGCACCGGTAGCTGGGTGTGACTGTCCAGGTTGGTTTGACGCCACTGCTCAAACAAGAGATTAGCTGTAGATTCTAGTTCGTCAGCGAGATAAGCCACGATTATTGATCTCAGGAAAGGGTCAAAGGTTTATTCAACTCAATTAACAGCCCAAAAAAAAGCAGCAACTATCTGATGCTGTTGATAACTTCAGAGGGCTTTTTGTCCAGGATTCGCAACTGAAGTCCATTAGATTTGGGTCTGTAAGCCTCATCGACGCTCCAGCCGGGCGTCAGCGCCGGTGTAAGAATTGTCTCAGAAAGCCACGAAACCACCGGCACCGCCAGCCCATCACCCATCAAGTGGTAGGCGTCGCTGTATTTTTCTGGCAGCACATAGGAGTCGTTCACCCCCATAAGCCGTGCGGCTTCTCGAGGAGAAAGCAATCTGGATCGAATACGATCTCCCTCAATCACCATGATAAATTGTTTGCTGGAGCCGCCGCTGCCGGTTCTAAGGCAGCCACTCAAATCGTCGATGCGGATTTCTGCGCGCTGCTGCTTCTGGCCGCCGCTTGTGCGGATGCGCCGGTAAATTGCACCAACGACGCGCTCTCCCTTTTGCTGCGCTTTTTTAACCTTTTCCAGGTTTACGGGACTCATCAATTCGAGCAGACGATTGGTTTCTTTTGCAGAATGCCACTGGACTCCCGTCGGTTCTTCTTCGATGATGTCAAGCAGATTGAACGATCTTGGCGCTGGATAAGGCATGTTCCACCAAATCCATCTAGCCTTGACTTCCTTTGGCAGCATACTTTGCGCCCGCACAATGTTGACGGGATGCCAACGGGGATCGGGATGTTTTTGCACGATCGCGGTGGGGAGCTCGATAGAATTGTGAGCAGCAACCACAAAGAGCCTGGGTCTGGACTGCGGAATGAAATGCTGCGCGTCAATTACCATCGGGCCGACCCGATAATTGGCGTCAACCAACGTCTTTAACAACACAGCAAAGTCTTGACCCTGGTTGGCTGTAATTGTGCCGACGACATTTTCCAACACAACAAGCGGCAGTGGTCTGTCCTCTTTTGCCAGTCCCTGCACTAAGCGCCAGAAACCCCAAAATGAACCGCTACGCGCTCCGCTCAATCCTTGTCCGTTGCCGGCAAGCGACAAGTCCTGACAGGGAAAGGACGCCCAGGCCATGTCGGCTCCAGCAGGGAGATCGCTCGCCTGTAAGTCAAATATGTCGCCTTCGACAAACTCATCGGCTGGCGGAAAGTTCCTGCGGTAGCTTTCGGCTTTCTTTAGAGAGAAATCATTAGCCAACAAGCATGTCCACTGCGCGCCAAGTCCAAGCCGAGCCATGCCGCCGCCGGCAAAAAACTCATAGTATTTATACGGAGCCGTCATTAGCGCTTTCCTCAAGAAATGCAACGATCTTCTTCTCTAATGACAACGTGTCTTTCAACTCACATTCCCAAAGAACAAGATGTCGCCAGCCTAGCTCGCTTAGCTGTTGATAGTGCAGCAGATCGCGGGCTCGATTGCGCTGGAGCTTTGCTGTCCAATAGTCAACATTTGTTTTTGGCTGCTTCATTCCCGCTTTACAGTGGTGGCCGTGCCAAAAACAGCCATGTACAAAGATTACTTTGCGCCGCTTGACAAAGACAAGATCGGGTTTGCCCGGCAGATCCTTGCGATGCAGCCGATAGCGGTAGCCAAGTCTGAAGACACTCCTCCGGACAAGCATCTCCGGCTTCGTATCTTGACTGCGCACACTTCGCATGGTGCGCAGCCGATCTTCAACTGACAGGTTGTCTTTCCGCATAGCCACTGAGCATCTTCTGGCAATCTGCTAGAGCGAACTGCGTAATACTATGCCACAAAGCCTATGATCGAGAAAACATGTTCTGTTGCGGCTCCACAACGCAAGACACGGTACCGCCACCGCCTACTTCTCCACGAACCCCAGCATCGTCGCCGGGAAGGTGTCGGTGACGAGCAGAAAGCCGTCGAGATACTCTGTCTGCACGCGGGCGATGCCTTCCCAGTTGCGCGCTATGCCGGGCAGCAGGCTCAATTGCAGCGGCGGCTGGTCAACCAGCGTCACGCCGGTTGCGCCCACCTGCATCTCCACCAGCCGTTCGACCGCACGGTTGGCCGCGTGAGTGGCGCCGGCGCCGCCTTGCGCCAGCAGCGCATCCGCGGCCGGCGCCAGCTTCTCGGCGTCGCCAGGGAAGAAGTAGTTGATCACCCAGAAGCGACCCTCCGCGTCAGCGGGCGTCGCGTCGGTGATGCGGTACTCGAGCGTGGGGCTGGGCAGGACGCCGGCGGGCGCGCCCGCCGCGTCAAAGCGGTGAGCGGTCGGCTGCGGGTTGACATTGGCGCCGTTGGCCTCGTAGAACGTCAGCAGACCGCCATCCGGCAGCACGGTCAGCGCCTCGTCGGACAGGTTCGACAGCGGCGCCTGCGGTGCAATGGCGACCAGGCTGGCCGGATCAAGGCTGATGCGCCGCGCAGCCTTGTCGATGGCGCCGGTGACAAGATAGCCCTGCATCGCGCCGTCGCGCTCGGCTTCGATGGTGAGATAGACGCGCTCGCCAGTAATGGCAAGCGCCTCAAATCCCTCAAAGCCCGCAATTGAAACAGCGAGGCCGCCGTCGTCGAACGCCAGCGGCGCAGGCATCAACGGCGCGGTGGTCACGCCGGCCAGCACCTGCACGACATCGGCCTCGCGCACGGTGAAGAGATTGCCACCGTAGCGGGCCGGATATTGGGGCAGCAGCACAAACTCGTCATCGAGGCGCGCCAGGCCGGAAAACTCGGCGTCGCGAGCGGCCAGCGGGCCGTCCAGCGCGATCAGCGTGACACGGCGCTCAGCCGCTCCTGCCGTCGCCGTGGAGGTGAGAAAGGCAAGCGGCAAACGGCTGCAAGCGGTTAACAGCAGCGTGACAACCAGCAGCGTCATTGAAATCGATGTGCGCTGTACGCTCACGTCAGCGCCGTCACATTCACGGTGAAATTCACTCCGCGCGCCGCTAAATCCGCCAGCACCGCGTCGGCGACGCCGGCCGCCTGACCCACGTACTCAGGCGGGCAGATGCCGGGCTGGCGAAACGCACCGCTTGCCACCAGCCGCGCCACCGCTGTGCAGGTGTAACCCGTCGTGCGCGCCATCGAGGTCACGCCCGTGGCCGCGTCGAAACGGTCGATCAGATCGTAAGTGTAGCGCACGCCGCGTCCCGCCTCCACGCCATCCACGACGACTTGCAGCACGGTCAGGTCGTGCTCACCCTCCTGGAGCCGCCACTGCTCGAAGAGTAGTTTCGCGGTCAGCCGCAGCGGCGCAATGTCCACGCCATCCACCGCGACAGGATGTGGATCGAGAAAGCCACTCTCCCGAAAGACGCGCATCAGGTTGGCGTGACCCGGATAGCGCAGCGTCTTTTCTTTCATAAACGGCGCGTCCATCGTGCGCGCCAGCGTGCGCAGGCCGTCGGTGTTGAAAGCTTCCAACGTGCCCACCTGCGGGAAATCGAGCAGCTCGATGTCGGAGAGCGCTGGGCGCACGACCTCACGCCCATGCTCGACATAGCGCGCGGGCCGCGTGTACTCTTCCAGCACATCGACCGGCGAGAAGACCGCCTTGTACTCGAACGGCCAGCATCGCGTCTGCGGCAGCCCGCCGACGTAGCAGTCGTAGCGGTCGATGCGGTCGAGCCGGCGCGCCAGGTCACCAAAGAGAATGTTGCTCAGACCGGGCGCTACGCCACAATCGACCACCGCGGTGACCTCTTTGCGACGCGCCAGTTCGTCGAGCAGAAAGGGATCCTCGCCAAAAAAGGAGATGTCTACGACGTGCTTGCCGGCCTCGATGATCTTCTGGAGCGTGGCAAAGCCCAGAAAGCCGGGCACCGCGCACACGACCAACTCGGCGCCGGCCAGCAGCTCGTCGTAACGATCGAGCGTGTGCAGATCCGCGACCACGCCGCGCACCGGCGCGTCTGCGGCGAGCCGGTGCGCGGTGGCCGCATCGCGATCGACCAACGTCACCTGCAGCGCAGGATCGGCCGCCAGATCCTTGACAATGGCGCTGCCCACCAGCCCACCGCCCAACACAGTAATTTGTCTGGGCATGGTCATGCCTCAGCTTTCGTGTAAGCGGGCACCGATGTGACGCGTTCGCCGCGCCCGTCGTCGTAGCGCACCTGCCAGACGGGCGCCCAGGCCAGCGCCGTCGCCCGCACATCGACATCGGTGCGCCGCGGCTTGAGTTGCTCCGTCGTCAGCGCGGCCGCGACCTGATTCCAACGTTCGGTGATCGCGGCGATATCGGCCTGGAGTTGCTCGCTGAGCTTTTGCTGCTCCTCTTGCAGGCGGGCGATGGCTTGCTTACTTTCCTCCACCCCCAGCGCGGCCTGCTGCGCCTGGTTGAATTTGCTGGTGGCGCTGGAAACGGCGCGGCGCGTGCTGCGACCGGTGAAAAAGTTCAGAGCACTCTCGGCAATATTGACCCACTGCTCGGTCTGTTTGGCCTGCGCTTTGGCCTGATCCTGCGCCAATCCCTGTTGCTCTTTGGCGATCTTTTCGGCCACGCGCTGGATTTCCTTTTCAGCTTTGGCGTGCAGCTTGTCAACTTCGGCGTCGCGGCGTTCGCGCGCGGCCTGCTGGAGACGGATGGCGAACGCCCGCTCGTCTTCACCGGGGCGGCGAAAGATGCCTAAATCGGGATGCACGGTAAGATCCAACTGGGAATTATAGTAGAGCCAGTCCGTCAGATCTTTGGCAATCGCAGAGATCGTCTTGGCGTTGGCCAGCCCTTCGGGGATTTCGGCAAAAAATGGCCCCTGGTCGCCGCTGATCGCTTCGGGCGCCGACGCAAGCTGATTGGACGAAAACGCCAGACGCTCGGCGCGTCCCCAATCCAGCCCGGTCATCTGGCGACCGCCTTGCGCCAGCAGCAGCATATCCACCTGCTCGTCGATGGCGCGTTTCGGGTCCACAAAGCGCACCGCGGCCGCGCCCAACAGCCCGACATCATAGAGCAACTGCACATCTTTGACGGAAACCTGGACGCCGGCGCGCTTGCCGGCCAGCCGTGCGGCCACGCCATCATCGATCACACACGGCAGATAGGTCTGCGTGACTTCTGGCGACACGGTGGGCTGCGTCGCCAGGAACCCGGCTGGCGCGGCGGAGGCTTGCCTGGCGGGCGCCGGCGCAGGCAGAGCTTGCGCTGGTTCGGCTGGGGGTAAAACCGCCGCTGCCGGCGTGACGTGGGCAGGCGTCGTCTCCGGTTTCCCCACCAGGGTGCGCACCTGCGGCAGCGTCAGCGGGCCGCGCAGATAGCTCATCGCCCAGCGCGTGTGAAAGATCGTCGGGGCGGCGTCGTTGACGTTGTGCATCAGGAAGACGCGGTTGCCGAGCCGGGTGATCAGCGTGCTGAAATCGGTGGCTTCACTCTTACCCGCTGCGGTGAGCGCGCCCTTCAGCCCGGCCAGCACGCGCTCCTTATCGCGCTCGGCCTGCAGCTTGCCGATAAACCAGGTGCCGGCGTTGGTCAGCCCCTTGTAGTCAATGTCCACCGGATTTTGCGTCACCAGCACGACGCCCAGCCCGAACGCACGCCCCTGTTTGAGCAGCGTCAGCAGCGGACGTTTAGAAGAGGGTTCGGCGGTCGGCGGGAAGTAGCCGAACACCTCGTCGAAATAGAGCAGCGCGCGCAGGCTGGTCGTCCCACTCTGTTTGCGCATCCAGGTGATCAAATTCTCCAGCAGCAGCGTCACGATGAACATACGCTCGCTGTCGCTCAGGTGCGCGATGTAGAGGATGCTGTGGCGCGGCTTGCCTTCGGCTGTGTAAAAGAGCTTGTCCACGTCCAGTGGCTCGCCCATCAGCCAGGATTGGAACTTGGGCGACGCCAGCAGCGTGTTGAAGCTCATCGCCAGGTTAAAACGGTCTTTGGGGGGGAAGAAGACGTCCACCTCAAACGCGCCCATTTTCTTGACCGGCGGATTGGTGATGGCTGCAATCAGCTTCTCCAGATCCAGGTCTTCACCCTGTTGCCAGAAATGCTCGAAGATGTTGGCCAGCAGGATGCCCTCGCGGCTGCGCACCGGGTCGGCGCTGACGTCGGCCAGCCCCAGCAACGCCGCCACTGTGCCGCCGATGCGCTCGCGGATCGCCTCGGACTCGGTCGCCCAGTCAAGCTTCGGCGCGACCAGGCTGCCCATGATATTAAGCGGCGTCCCCATCTCCGAGCCGGGCGTAAAGATCGTGTACTGCGTCTGCTCGGCCAGCAGCTTCATGCGCTCGCCGTTGATGCCCCAGTCCGCCAGGCCGTTGCGCCAGGTTTCGGCGGTGGACGCGGCGAATTCCTCGACGCTCTTGTCCTTACGCCGCGCGTCGTCGGCGTTGATCCACGGCTCGAAATCCTCCGGGCGCAGTTCGGGGAATTGCAGGAGCAGATTCGTGATATCGCCTTTGGGGTCGATCAGGAGCGCCGGAACTCTGTCGATGGCCGCCTCTTCCAGCAGGCCGATGCACAGGCCGGTCTTGCCGCTGCCGGTCATGCCGACGCAGACCGCGTGCGTCACCAGGTCGCGGGCATCATAGTTGACCGGCGTCTCGGTGCGCTTGCCATTTTCCAGGTCATAGACCGCGCCCAAGTAGAAGGATCCCAATTGTTCCGGTGGTGCTTGCATCGCAATTGCCTCACTTCATTTGCAGTTCGATCAAAAATTGTGTATCATACGATGTTCAACCATTGTACTTCACCGTGTGGTGAGCAGGCTGGCTAGCTCGTCATCCTCAAGCTGCCGCCGCGGTTGGATCGCGCGGCGCTTCTGCAACTGCCGCGGGAGGCCCAGCAGCCCGTCCACTTGCCCGCGCAGCCGCGCCCGCGCGGCCGCGCCGCGCCAGTTGCGCAAGGCGTCCAGCGTCACGGCAAGTTGACCGGCCACGATGGCGAAGGCGTTGCGCCGCAGCAGCGTGCGCGGCATGTTTTTGGCGATCAGCCAGAGCGTGTTGCGGCCCACGTAGTAGCTGGCGAGCAGATCGCCGCCGCTGGCGCTCAGGTGGTGATAGACGCGCGCCTCGGGTGCAAAGACAGCCTCCCACCCTGCCAGGCGCGCGCGGAAACCAAAATCGACATCTTCCAGATACATCCAGAACGTCTCGTCGAAGCCGCCCAGCGCCTCCCAAACCTCACGGCGATAGGCCGTGGCGCCGCCGCAGCCGCTGAACACTTGCGTCGCCGCGTCGTACTGGCCGCGGTCGCGCTCCCAGACCCCGCGATTGCGCGGGATGCCGTCCACGCCGAGCATGTCCCCCGTCGTGTGCAACGTGTCGCGGCGGTCGAACAGGAGCAGTTTGCTCGTCACCATGGCCGCGTGCGGGTGGGCGACAAACGCTTTGACCAGCTCCTCCAGCCACGCCGGCTCCGGCTCGGTGTCGCTGTTGAGCAGCACGATGAGCCGTCCGCGCGCCGCGGCCGCGCCGGTGTTGCACGCCTGGACAAAGCCGGCATTGTGGCGGTTGACGATCAGCCGGACGTCCGGGTAGCTACTTTCCAGCAGCGCCACCGAGTCGTCGCTGCTCGCATCGTCGACGACGATCACCTCAAAGTCGGCAAAGCGCTGGCTGCGCAGGGCAGCCAGCACGACGGGCAGATGGTGCACGCCGTTGTAATTCGGCACGATCACTGAGGCGAAGGGCGCAGCCACCTCGCGCAGCGGCGGGAAGGAGCGCACGGGGCGCGGGGTGAAACCCTCCGGCGCGGCGCGAAAGTTTTCCAGATTGAGCGCAATGGCGTTGCGCATGACGACGCGGTTCTCTTCACGCAGCCCGCTGTAGGTGTCATCCAGCACGATCGGGTTGCGGTTGCGCCCCTCGCTGTCGGCCGTGGCAAGCTTTTCCTTCGCCTGGTTGATCTGCTCGGCGCGGGTGGTGGATGGCTTGTGGCGCGCAGATTTGGCGGGATCGGGCTGTGGCTTCAGTTCTTCGGACATGCAATCTCCTCAATGGGCGGACGCGACGTCCGCGATCCGGGTTAGTGGGCCGGGACAGATTCCTGGCGACAGTACTCCTCGACGGCTTCGGCCCAGGGGCGCAGCCGGATGTCCAGCGCCGCGGCCGCCTGATTGACCAGCACCGCGTGCAAAGGCGGCTGTGTCGCACGTTGCCATTCCTTGTGCGAGATCGGCGTCACTGCGACCTGCTCGCGGCCACTGCACGCCAACACCTGTTGGGCGAATTGGTGGCGGCTGCACCAGCCCTCATTGACCAGATGGTAGACGCCAAAGCGTCCGGTCTCGATCAGCCGAACGATGGCGCGTGCCGCGTCCGGGGCGTAGGTTGGATTGCCAAATTCATCGTCAACCACGCGCAGCGCCCCCAGACGATCGGCGGCGTCGATGATCTTGGCGGGAAAGTTGGCGCCGCCAGACCCAAAAAGCCAGGCCACGCGCACGAGATAGAGACGGCGCGCCCTGCGCGTCACCGCGATCTCGCCGGCCAGCTTGCTGCGCGCATAGGTCCCCACCGCGGAGGTCTGGTCATATTCGCGATAAAAAATACCAGAACTTCCTGGAAAAACTTCGTTTGTGCTGACTTGCACCAGCGCCGCGCCGCAGCGTTCGCAGCCATCGGCCAGATACTTTGGCCCCAACGCGTTGACGGCATAGGCGGCGTCGGGGTTGCTCTCGGCGCTATCGACATTGGTCCACGCCGCGGCGTTGATCACCACATCCGGCGCCAGGTCCGCGACGCGGTCGGCCGTATCCGGCAGCGTCATGTCGAAGGTGGGTTGCCGCCAGATCGTCAACTCATGCTGTGCGGTCGCCTCGAAAACATTGCGCAGCGCACTTCCCAGTTGGCCATCGCCAACCAACAACACATGCATCGTTTATTCCTCCGCCCACTGTTCAGGATCGTCAAATAAGGGGGAAATCAGCGGTACAAAGCGCACGCCGCCCAACTTCTCGACGCGCATCTGGCCGTCCAGCTTGCGCACAAGCCATAATTGTTGGTCGTCCTCATGCTGACCAAGCGGCAGGATCATGCGTCCGCCTTCACCAAGTTGCTCCCACAGCGGGCGTGGCACATGCGGCGCCACCGCCGAAGCAATGATGGCGTCGAAAGGCGAGGCTTCCGGCCAGCCCGCCGCGCCGTCGCCCACGCGCAGATGCGGCGCATAGCCCAGGCTGGCGAGCACGTCCGCGGCGCGCGCGAGCAGCGCGGCATGACGCTCGACGCCGTAGATCGTTGCCCCGCGCCCACCGCCTTCGATTGCCGTCAGTTCGCACAGAAGGGCGGTCTGAAAGCCAGAGCCGACGCCGATCTCCAGCACCTTGTCGCCAGGCTGCAAATGTAACGCCTGCACCATCAGCGCCACGACAAACGGCTGGCTGATCGTCTGTCCCTCTCCGATCGGCAACGGTGCGTCCTGCTCGGCAAAACGCGCCAGATGTTCTTCGATAAAGGCGCGGCGCGGCACGACTGCGAACGCAGCCCGCACACGAGGATCGACAATCTCGGGCCATTGGTCGGCCCACGGAAACAGCTTTGCCTGGTCGGTCATGTTCATCCATCCGCGCATTTTCTGCCACATCCCAGCGATTGTACCATCGATGCACCCACCGAAAAAGGACATCGACTTGCTGCGCTTCGTCAATCGCTCAACAACTCCGGCAGGATCACATCGGCCATGTGGTGGCGCACGGGCGGCGCGTCGATAAAGCCGCAATGGCCGCCCGTGGAGTGAATCTGAATGTCAAGCAAGGGGTGAGGGGCCAGCGCGTAGAAATCGACCACCGGGATCACGGGGTCGTTTTTAGCGGTAACGATCGTGGTGCGCACGGTGAGATGGGCCAGCGCATCGCCCAGCACAGCGTACGCGGCAAAATATTCGTCAGCGTTGCGAAAGTGCCGCAAACTCGCCGCCGACGGTTGCCGGATAAACCAGTCGGTCATGTCGCGCACGAGGGGAATATGCTCCAACTCGCCGAGATCGGGTAGGGCAGGATCGAGGAGCCGCTTGGCGCGCAGCGAACGCAGCCAGCGCTGGCGAAAATAACGCCGCGTGCCGCGGTTGCGGTCGAGCGCGTCGGTGGCGCGCGCCGGGTTGATCGCCGGACAGACGGCCACCACTTTGCGCAGGTTGTGAAACGGCAGGCGTTCGCTGTGCCATTTCGCCAGCCGCAGCGCAAAGTTGCCCCCCATCGACGCGCCGAGAATGTAGAAAGGCGCGTCGCCGGCAAGTTTGGCGACCTGCGCCGTGGCAGTCGCCGCCTCCTCGATCAGCGTGGCGCGAAAGACCCCTTTATTGAGCGCGTGCGGGTTTACATGCAGCCCTGGCCCGTGGTCGCGCAGGTTGAGCCGGAACGTAGCAAAGCCTTGCTCCACCAAATGTTGGGTCAGGATGACATTGTAGTTGGAATGGCTGCACCCTTCCCAGCCATGCAGGATCATCACTAACCCACGTCGAACCTGCGGCACGCGGCTGGCGTTGTAGTAGCCGAGCAGGCGCACCGGCTGGTCTGGCGCGGCGCCGGTGTAATCGTAGCCGGCGTCGAGCAAAACGGGTTGCTCGTCCGTCGTGACGTCGATCCCTTTGGGCCGCACCATGGCCAACACGGTCTGGACGCTGCCCGCCCGCACCAGCGGGTTCGGGCGAAATGGTGTGCGCGGTGTGCGATGGTTGATCATAATCAAGCGAGTATACTATTTTGCTTCTACAACGCCAAGCAAGCATCTCCATTTAGGAATGTTGCAGACGCACTGCCGCATTGTCATGCCCGCCCCCCACAGTGTACAATGGCTGCCGAGAGCTTCTCTGTCGGACGCCATGTCGCCCTGCTTCTGGCGGGGCGGGCATACCGCACCATGCTTTCGACCGCGCCACAGCTCTTCCCAGCCGGACAATTCGCGCCGGGTGGGCGCGGCGCCGGATGAAACTGGCTTTTCTTGATCGGGTAAGGGGTTCGTTAGCGACAGAAGCTCTTCATTGCGCTTCTTCACTCGCTATCGCACCCTTTTTCATTATTTGCACCAAGCTGTAGCGTTGCCAATCGCAAACGAATGGAACAATGAGCGTACATCAACTTTCAGATCGCAATCTTATCCTCACTGGCTTCATGGGCGTCGGCAAGAGCACCGTAGGCCGGCTGCTGGCGGCGCGCCTCAACCGGCGATTTGTGGACATGGACGACGTGCTCGTCGCACGCTTTGGCAAAGAGATCCCGGCGATCTTTGCCGAAGAGGGCGAGGAAGCGTTTCGTGTGGCGGAGGCGCGCCTGTGCCAGGAACTCGCTGACGAGCGCGGCCTGGTCATCAGCACGGGGGGCGGCGCGCTTGTGAATGCCCAGAGCAAAGCCGCGCTGGAAGCAAGCGGTGTTGTCCTGTGTCTTCACGCGGCCGAGCCGGTGATCCTGGCGCGGCTGGCGGCGGCGACTGACCGCCCCTTGCTGCCCGGCGAAGCAGAGGAGCGCCGGCAGCGCGTGCACACGCTCTTGCAGCAACGGCGCATGGCGTACGGCGCGATCGCCTATCAGATCGATACGACAAACCTGACCGGCGAAGAGGTCGCGGATCAGGTGATCGAGGCGGCCGCGGGCGACCAGGAAGCGCGCGGGCTGCATCGCATTTCCGTGTATTCGCCGGCCGGTGACTACGATCTGCTCCTGGGCAACGGCATCCTTGCTGATGCGGGGCAATTGCTCGTCAACCGCGGGCTGCGCCCCAGCCTCGTCGCGCTGGTGACCAACGACATGGTTCGCCCCCACGCGGAAACGATCGCGGCCAGCCTGGCCGCGGCGGGTTTTGCGCCGGTGATCTGCCTGGCGCCGGAAGGCGAGGAACACAAAACCCTGGAGAGTGTGGCGCTGCTTTACGATCAGTTCATCGCGGCGGGGCTGGATCGTCAGGGACTGGTGATGGCGGTCGGCGGCGGCGTCATCGGCGATATGGCCGGTTTTGCCGCGGCCAGCTACTTGCGTGGGGTGCCGTTTGTACAGGCGCCAACCTCGCTGCTCGCGATGGTGGACGCTTCAGTCGGCGGCAAGACGGGCGTCGATCTGCCGCAAGGCAAGAATCTGGTCGGCGCGTTCAAGCAGCCGGCCGCGGTGCTGATGGACGTAGCCGTGTTTGCCACCCTGCCGTCGGACGAATTCCGCTCCGGGCTGGCCGAAGTCGTCAAACATGGCATCATCGGCGCGCCGCAACTCTTCACACAACTGGAAGAAGAAGGCCCTGCCAATTTGTTGCAACTGGTAGTCGACGCGGTGCGCGTCAAGGTGCGCGTGGTGGAGACCGACCCCTACGAACAGGGCGTGCGCGCCACGCTCAACCTGGGGCACACCTTTGGTCACGCCATCGAACAGGTCAGCCACTATCGGATGCGCCACGGCGAAGCGGTGGCTGTGGGCATGGTCGCCGCGGCCAACATGGCGGTCGCGCTCGGGCGCTGTGATGCGGCGCTGGCCGCGCGCATCCACACGTTGCTGACGCGGCTGGGGCTGCCGGTGAGCGTTGCCGGCTATGGCGTCGAGGAGATTCACGCCGCGATGGCGCAGGACAAGAAGCGCCTCGGCAAAAAGCTGCGCTTTATCATTCCCCAGGCGCTAGGCGAGGTCGTAATGATCGATGACCCTGGCGACGCGGTGGTGCGTCAGGCGATCCAGTCGGTGCTGGGTTGAACCCATGATATACTGGCAAACGGTGAACAAAGACACCGTATAAATAGATAATAGATACACGGTGAACAAAGACACGGTGAACTAAACTAATGGCGAAAATCGCATTGCTGCACGGGCCGAATCTAAACCTCTTGGGGACGCGTGAGACCCACATTTATGGGTCGGTGACGATCGCTGACATCGGCGCGCGCGTGGCGCCGCGGCTCCCGGCCATGAAGTGCGCCCCTTTCAAAGCAATCACGAAGGCGCGCTGATCGACTACATCCAGGAGGCGCGCACGTGGGCGCAGGGCTTGCTCATCAATCCGGGTGCGTTCACCCACTATTCCTATGCTTTGCGCGACGCCATCGCCGCGGTCAAGCTGCCTGCCGTCGAAGTCCATCTGAGCAACATCCACGCCCGCGAGGAGTTTCGCCACAAGTCCGTCATTGCCCCGGTGTGCGTGGGGCAGATTTGCGGCTTTGGCTGGCGCAGCTATCTGCTCGGGCTGCGCGCGCTGCTCGACCATTTACAGGATCAGTCATGAGGCATTCATTTTCCTTATTATTGCGCCGTGCAGGATGGCGCCGTGCAGTGGCCCTGGCCGGGCTGCTCATTGTTTTGCTCGCACTGCTGGCGGCCTGTGAGGATGCGCCCCCCGCGACCGACGAACCCGCGGGGGCCGGCGCCGCCTCGGTCGCGGCCGGTGAAGCGACGCCAGCCCCTGGTGACGCGCCACGCCAAAGCGTTCTGCCCACCGCCACACCGACGCCAACCCCACTCGCCGGCCGCATCGTCGTCTGGCATAGTTGGGCGGAAGGCGACGGCGATGCGTTGGCCGCCATCCTGGAAGCATACCAGCAGGCGCAGCCCGGCGTCACAGTGGACACTCTGTTCATCACCTATTCCGATCTGCCCCAAGCCTATGCGGATGCAGTCGCGGGCGGCAGTGGCCCCGACCTGGTGCTGGCGCCAAACTGGTGGCTGGGCGACCTGGCAAACGCCGGTGTGCTCCAGCCGCTCGACGACCTGATCTCGGTGGAAGAGCAGGCATCCTACTGGCCGGCCGCGCTGGGTAATTTCGCCTGGCAGGGACGGTTGTACGGGCTGCCCACCAACTACGAACTGGTCAGCGTCTTTGTCAATCGCGCGTTGGCCGACCCCGCGGCGCTGCCCGCCACGCTGGATGGCTGGCTGGCGCAGGCGCAGCAATCGCCCACCCTGGGGATCGGCCTGTACAACAACCTCTATCATCTGGCGTGGGGGTTGCCTGCCTATGGCGCCCGCCTCTTCGACGACAATGGCGTCGCTGTGGTCGATCAAGGGGGCGATGCCGCGGGCTATCTGAGCTGGCTGCGCACGCTGAGCCAGACGCCGGGCAGCTATGTCGACCCGGATTACGGCATGTTGCTCGACCGCTTCAAGAAAGGTGAATTCGCCTATTGGGTGGATGGACCATGGGCCATCGAGGAGTTGCGCGGGGCGTTGGGTGAGAATCTGGCGGTAACGCCCTTGCCGGCCGGGCCTGCCGGCCCGACGCAACCCTGGCTGAGCGCCGACGGCGTGCTGATGAACCCGCGCCTAGCGACGGCCCAGCAGCAGATCGCCCTCTCGTTTGCACGCTTCATGACGACCGCGGAGAGCGGCGCACGGATCGCCAGCCTGGGCAAGCGGCTGCCGGCCGCACGCAACACCGCGCTAGGCGGCGATCCATTGCTGCAGGGTTTTGCTCAACAGGCGCTTGAGGCGCAGCCAATGCCGGCATTGGCGGAGATGTCGCAAGCGTGGGGATATGGCGGCGATATGTTCGTCAAGGTAGTGGATGGCGACGCGGATCCGGCTGCCACCGTGATCGAGACGGCCGCTTTGATCAACGACGCCAACAGCAGATAACGAAGCGCGCCGTCCAACCGGCGCCAAGCCTGATGCGCAAGACTTTCCAGCCTTTCAACCTGAATACTATGTCCGGCGTCTTTCCCGGCACGCGCACGATGGTCTTTCAGCGCGTGCGACTGGCGCGCCTGGACGCGCCAGTCCTCGCGCGTCCAGGGGAAGGGCGCTGGGCGCGCATCCTGTGGTATGCAGATCCCCGCGCCTGCGTTGTTGAATTAGAAGAGCGCGATGAACTGCCCGCGGGCGCGTCGGACGAGCCGCACGCACAGGCAATGCCCCTCGAAAGGATTGTCGTGCCTGACCCGGCAGATCTGTTGCCGGCGCTTACGGAGGCGCTGGCGCGCGCGGGCTGGCGACTCGTCACCTGCGGCGTCTGTGCACATTGGCAGCCTGCTCCCTCGCGCACCAGCGACGACTTGCGCCTGGGCCACTGTCGCTGGCAGGGGGATGTCATGCATACCGCGCCTTCGACGCTGACCGCGCAGTCCGTGTTGGCCATGGCTTGCGCCCACTGGCGTCTCGCCGTGCAAGAGCCGCTCGCGCCTGCCGCGGATGCGCTGCACGCAGACGCGCTGCACGCAGACGAAGCTGCCGCGCGCCAAACGCCCGCCCCCATGCGCAAACGCGCGGAGCAAGAAACCAACGAGCGCTGGACGCTGCTGGGCCAGTTGCGCCGCTGGCTGCGCGCTACACCGGCGCCTGCCGCCGCGCCGTCGCCCCTGTGGGAGGATCGCATTGTCGAGCGCAGCGGCGTGGGCGCGGGCACCACGCCGTGCTTCGCCTGCCAGGGACGCATCGCCAACCTGGGCGCGCTGGCGGTGGCAACGCCAGAGGGCGACAAGCAGACGTTCAGCATCTGGCGCTGCCGGACGTGCTACACCTGCTACCTCAACGATTGGATCGACCGCTGGGAGCGCACCGACAGCCTCGAAACCGAAGAGCGGTACTATCGGCTTAGCCCGGCGGAAGCGCTGGAAGTGCTGGCTGTGATCGACAATATAATTGATGCCGAACACCCGGCGCGACGCCACGAACGCGCTGCCCAGCGCGACTGGATGTTGGCGTTTCTTGCTGGGCAGACTTTGCTCAGCCATCAGATCCGTCAGGGACGGTAAGGAAGAGAGAAGGCGAGTGAGGAGAACACGATGATTGTGGAAAGCCGGCCGCCGACCGCGATTGCGGCCAGGTACGAAGAAATGCCATTCCCCACGTTGCAGCCGTTGCAAGAGGTTGCGTTCGACTTGGGCATCACCGCCACCGACCGGGCCCTCGAACTGCGCGGCGTGGTGTTTCAGGGCTACAACGACCATCAACTGCTCTTCGAGCAGCGCTGGCCCGCGCGCGCGCTGGCCCAGCATCTCGGCGCGCCCGACCTGAGCATCGCACCCGGCTCCGGCATCGCCCTGCGTGGGCTACATTTCATGACGCCGGGCTACGAACTATTGACGCATCTGGAAGTCACCGTGATCGCACGCGCGGAAGGGCGCGCAACCGACGCCCAGCCTTCTATCCAGATTCCCGTGCGCTTTCACACGCAGAAGACTGACCTGCACTTTCCATTGCGGGGGGCATGGTGGGCGATTCAGGGTGCGGATTGGAGCGACCGCCACAAGCAAGAGGTTTTCAGCCAGACTTACGCCACAGATTTCGTGCGGCTAGGCCCCGACAACCGCTTCTTCCGCGGCAATGGCATGACGGTGGAGGAGCATTACAGTTGGGGCCAGCCGGTCTATGCCACCGCTGGCGGCAAGATCGCTGCGGTCATGTACGACATGCCCGACCTGGCGCCAGGCGCGCCGCCCGACCCGCGCATGTTTCAGGGCGACCCGCGACGTCTGCTCGGCAATGCCATTGCCCTCAGCCACGGCAACGGTGAATTCAGCTTCTACGGCGCGCTGCAACAAGCCAGCCTGGCGGTCAACGCGGGCCAGGTGATCCGCCGCGGCGCGCTGCTTGGACGCGTGGGCAACAGCGGCATGTCGCCAGGGCCGCATCTCCATTTCCACCTCGCCGAGGGGCCGAATCCATTTATCGATCAAGGGCTGCCCATGCGCTTCAGCCATTTCGAGGCCGGCGGTCAATGGTTTGAGCAATTGATGACAATTCCTTCGCGCATGATCGTGATTGCGCCTGACACGCAGGAGTGACCCGTGACGAAAACGACGAAAGGGACGCAAGCGGATAAAGAGCTGCCTTTGCTGACGAGCGTCGATGACGAGACCTACGATGAATTGGCGGCCTTGATCGGCGAGCGCATCGTGCACGTTGCCCTGTGGGAAGATTCGCTGGCCGACGCGCTGGCCGAGCACACCGGTGAGACAGAGCAACCAACCACATTTGATCTCGACCTTTACCTGGAAGATGGCGTCTACTTCGAAATGTATGGCGTAGCCTGTTTTGACGACCCTGGCGACGATGCCTGGCAGGGATTGGAGCAAACCGGCGCCAAGCTTACCGCGTTCGTTACAGGGCGCGCCCAACTCGGCGATGTGGCGGTGGACGAGGATGACGGATTGGTCCTGGTCATCGCAGCCGCGCAAGGTCGCACCGTCTATCTGGCGGTCGGCGCCTGGCTGCTTGCCGAATGGGACGAGTTGCCGGACGCATGATTCGCCTTTTGCGCAGGTTGCACAACCTGGAATTTTCGTCTATGATGGGCTCACCTGTATTGAACACCTCATCTCCAACGCCAAGGAGTAATTACCATGATTCCGCTGACTAGTGCACTCTCAACCGCAAACGCCGGAGCGCGTCCGGGAACAAGCCCGTGGATGGCGTCACTCTACGGAGGCATCGCCTCTGCCCTGATTGCAGCCGCATCCGGTTTATTGCTGGGCACGAACATGCCTGTGCTCTATATCCTGGCCTTTCTCTTGATCGGCGCCGGCCCGGTGCTTGGCTATCAACTCGCCGCCGGCAAATTGGGGCAGGATTGGAAAACACTGCTCGGTGGCATCATCGGCTTTATCCTGCCGATCTTGTCGCCCCTCATCCTCTGGCCTTTGCTTGTCTGGGCATTTAATCGCAGCTTTGGGTTGGGCAAGCTATGGCTCGGCAGCTTGCTCGGCTTCATCCTTGGCGTTGCCGGCTTCTTTGCGCTTGGTCTGATGATCGGCCAGGATCCGGCGTGGGTAGGCATGGGTTGGGCGGTGTTATGGTCGCTGTGGGGCGGCGCCGCGGCGGCGTTCATGGCTTCAAGCGTCAACGAATAACATTCGGCAGCGCGTGCGGCGCGGCGCATAGTTTGCGCTTTTATCGAATCTAGCTGGACGGCGGCTGTTTCTTAGCCGCCGTTTTTTATTGGCTTGCGCCAGACGCAACGCCAGGCGCCGCAACCGTGCAATCGCGTGCTCTCCCTGGCGGCCTTCGTGCAAGTTGAACAATTTATGCGACAGGCCGGCTTTGCAGATGCATTCAAATCGGCTCTATAATAGCCAAAATGCGTTGTTTTCGGCGCAGATCGAGAAATTATGTACAAAAGCACCGCAACACTTGGTGATGTCTATCATTTGGCGCTTCCATTAGAAACCCAGTTGCTGGTGGGTGGCGAATTCCTGAACCGGCCGGTCAGTTGGGCGTGCAGCTTGCGCCCAAGCCCCCCGGCCTTCCCGAAGCTAGACGGCAACGAACTGGCATTAGTCGATATTGAAGACCTGCGCCATCTCGACCCCAAAGCCCGCCTCGAGCGCGTCATCTATAGCCTGCGGACGCCGGGCATCTCCGGCGTGGCAGTTTTGGGGCCGGTTTCGGCTACAGCCATCGCAGCAGCAAACGACTGTCACATCGCGCTCTTTCAGTTGCCCGACGCCATCTCGCTGACCCAGGTCGAACGCGCGATCATCCGGTTGATCGTCGACCGCTCAGGCTATATCACACAACGTTCAGCCGAGTTGCAACGTGAGTTGAGCCGGGCCGCGCTCAACGGCGGCGGATTGAAGCAGATCGTCCAGCATCTCTTTGCCTTTGTACAGCAGCCGGTCATTTTGGTGGCGGAGGATGGCCGCGTCTCCGTCGCGGCGGGTCTGGAAAAAGGCGGCCCGGACCAACAGCAGGTTGTCTTGGACGCGCTGCCCAATCCCACCCTCCTGCGCAGTTGGATGGCGACGCAGGCTCCAGGCGCGCTGCCCCAAGCCGTCGGCCTGCTTCCTCTTGCCAGCAGCAGCGGCGCATTCCGCGCATCGATCGTCTCGGCGATCTGTGTGGGTGACGTCGTGCGCGGGTACTGTTTATTGCTGCGCCGCGAAACGGTGGCCGGTCAGGAAATCTCGGCTGTCGAAGAAGTGGCAGCGCTCCAGGGCGCGTCGGCGGCGGCGCTGGAGTGGGCAAAACAGAACGCGGTTGGCATCGCCGAAGATCGAATGCGCGCCACTTTTCTGGACGAGTTGCTCGCCTCCGAAATTGCGGATGAACAGGCATGGATTCAACGCGGCGCCTCATTAGGGTACGATCTGGTGAAGCCGCATGTTGCGATCCTGATCGAAGCCACGCATGTGCCGAACTGGCCCGCGCCCTTGTTGCGTTTTGTGCAACAGCAGAACATCACCGGGCCGTATGCGAAGCGCGAGGAAGGCGTCCTCATTTTCTGGCCGGTCGACGACCCCAAGAGCGGACGTGCGCTCAAAGCCGTTGCCCACGACCTGACCGCCCGTCTGCAGACCACCCACCCCAAAGTGCGCGTGGTGATCGGCATTGGGCGGCCTGGCGTCGGGCCAGCGCACTGGAGACAGAGCCAGATGCAGGCGCGTGAAAGCTGGCGATTGGGCAAAGAGTGGGAGACTTCTCCCGTCACCTACTTCGGTGATCTGGGCCTCTATCAGCTTTTGACCGGGCTGGGCAGCAACCCGGAGGCAGCGCGCTTCTATCGCAAAACGCTCGGCAAGTTGATTAGCCACGACGACAATCGCAATGCGGAGCTAGTGCAGACGCTGGACGTCTTTTTTGTCTGTCACGGCAATCTAAGCCAGACTGCCACGCGCCTGCACATTCATCGCAACACGTTGACTTATCGGCTCGAACAGATCGCGCAGATCACTCAGTTGGATCTGGACGATGCCGATGCACGCTTTTCTTTGCAGCTTGCCTTGAAGCTGCGTCCCGTTATGAAATAAAATAGCAAAAAAGGAGCAAAGCCAGATGGAAGATGGAAAACTTGGGCCAAGCGGCGGTAACGGCGGTCTCCCACTTCAAGGGGTCGTCATCCCCGCGGGCGCTCGCATCAGCGAAGTGCGCGTAACATGCGGTTGGTTCGTCGACTCGATCCAGATTGGCTACACCGACGCCGCCGGGGAAAGCCACATGCTGCCTGGAGTTGGCGGCCATGGTTCTCATGCGCACCAATTCGCGCTCGAAGCCGGCGAATATCTCGTAGGCATCAGCGGGCGCAGCGGCCGCTATGTGGACAGCATCGTTTTTCACACCAATCTGCGCGTGTCCCCCACCTATGGCGGCGGCAGCGGCGAGCACGCATTTTCGTTCCTGGCGCCCGAAGATAGCGAAGTCGTCGGCTTTTTTGGCAGCGCGGATTGGTACATCGACGCGATCGGCATTCTGACGCGTGGACGACCGGACGCTGTGGCGCAAGGTGCTCAAGCGCAAAGGACCGCCGAATCGGTTGCCGCGGTCGAAGCGCCTGCCAAGCCAGCCAAACGGGCGAAGAAGGCCGCTGTGGTCGCAGCCGATGCAGACGCGGCGGAGCCGGCTGTCGCCGCGCCGGCCAAACCTGCCCGGAAAACCAAGCCATCCCCCGCCGCGGTTGAAGCGCCTGCCAGGCCGGCCGCATCCCCACGCCAGGATGAGGCTGTCGCGCCGGCCGTCGCCACGCCGGCCAAGCCGGCCCGGAAAGCCAAGCCATCCCCCGCGGCGGTCGAAGCGCCCGCGGAACCGGCCTCGCCGCCGGTAGAGACTAGACAGGCGGCGGTTGTGGCAACGGATATGCCGTCTGACAACCTCGAGCTGATCGAGGGCATCGGCCCCAAGATCGCCGAGGTGCTGGCGCAGCATGGCATTGCCACCTTCGCCGTCCTTGCCAACACACCAGCGGAGCGTCTGCGCGAAATTTTGCTGGGTGCGGGCCGGCGCTTCGCCGTCGCCGACCCGGCAAGCTGGCCCAGCCAGGCGACGCTGGCTGCTAAGGGTGACATGAACGCACTGAAACTTTTGCAGTCCAGTCTCAAAGGCGGGCGCGCAAAGTAGCTGATTGCTTGCGGCGAGATCCAGTTAGATCTCGCCGCACTGTTTGCCGCCCAATGATGCCAGAGCAGGTCAGAGCAGATAGGCCAGCCCGCTGCCCGCGGCAGTGAAGCCCGCACGGGCGTAGACGCGGCCCGCGTCCGCATTGGCCGCGGTGAGAAAAACCTGCTCAACGCCCTGTGCAAAGGCGTCCGCGGTTGCGGCATAGGTCAGCGCCGCGGCCAGACCGCGACGGCGAAAGGCCGCGGCGGTGGCAACCCCGGCCAGTTCGGCGATCCCTGCATAGGGCGCGGTCAGGCTGGACGCGCTGACCGCCACATCGCCCAGCCGCGCCAGGAAGAGCTGCAGCGCGGCAAAGCGTTGGCGAAACTGGCGCGCCTCGGTCGCTGAGGCGCGCGGCGCGTCCACATTCCCGAACGCGCGCGACTGAAGCGTCATCAGGTCCTGCACCACCTCGATCGGCGTCTGTCCATCCACCTTCTCGACTGTCATTCCCTGCGGCCACGGCGGCCGGGTCAGCGAGGCCAGCGTGCAAACCATCAAGAGCGAGCGCATCTCGCAGTGGTAGCCGTGCATCTCCAGCACAGCCGCTAGATCGGGCGCAAAGGCCTCCAGATATTCAAAGCGCGGCCGGCGTTGGCGGGCGCGGAAATGGTGCGCCACCTCCTCCAGCGCGCGATCGACCCCTGCCGCAACCGGTTCATCCGGGATGACGGCATTGGCATAAGTGGCGTCGCTGTCCGGGTTAAAAAAACAGGTGAAGGGCGGTGCGGCCACCGCTTCATGGCTGAGACGCACCGCGGCGCGCAGTTGCGCCTGGATCCGTTCGACGTCGATCAAGGTTATGCTCCTGTCTATGAAAAAGCCTTCTGACGCGGAGGCGCAGAGCGTGTTCCCACAAAAATGGTCTCGCAGACAACTGCTCACGGTCAGACAAGGGAGAATACTTGCTTTTTCTGTGACGGACAAATCATTGCAGCCGAGCAAGCTGCGGCGTTGGCCGCGCGCGACTTCGCTTTCTCCGCCGACGGCGAGTGTGTGCGGGCTGCGGGGGTCTGGCGAGAGGACGCAAAGCGTAAATCATCCACAGATGGCGCAGATTTCACAGATGAAAAAGCTGCACTCGCGCGTATCGACGGAAAGTCCCTCTACAAATTGCCTGCAACCCGCTGATCAGATGGGCGCCGCACCGGCCGCCCACTCCGCGATGGCCTGCGCTTCGTCCCAAGCGGGCTGGCGGTGCAGCGCCTCCGCGGCCCACCGTTGCGCGGCCGGGCGGTCGCCCTGCGCTTTGGCAAGCTCGGCGCGGCGCAAGGACAGTACTTCACAATTTTGCCTCACACGAAGACGCAAAGTTCAAGATAGCGCTCTTTGTGTTCTTTGTGACTTTGTGTGAGTTTCATGAAAGATTGAATTGGCTCAACCGGAATTCATGTGGTCGGGGCTTACGTGCCGGGGACGGGCTGAACGTTGTCTGCGCGACCGAAGCACCGCAAGCCCGTCCCCGGCACGTAACCACACGAGATCCGCTTGACCCGCTGAATTTTAGGTATTGTGTGCTTACGAAAATTGGCTACAATGTGTTTGGAGGTGATTTACCATGAAAATGCAAACGAAAGAGAGCACGCTGCGTAGACTTCTGTTGGCTTGTTGCGCTTCCCTGGGAATGGTCATTGCCTTTCCCTTTTTTGTCAGCAGGGTGATGTCAAGCACCCTTTCTGCTGAGCCGGTCTTTCAGCCATCCGCACCATTTTACGCTACGTTTTATTATCCCTGGTATCAAGCTCCCGCCATCGATGGCCGGTGGGGAGGCTGGGAAGGTCATGGAAATCACCCGCCGGCCACCTGGTTCTCCCACTATCTGCCAGATCTCGATGCAACACAGTTCGATCCATCGCAAGAATTGTATAGCGCCCACGACCCGGCTGTCCTGTACTGGCAGTTGCGCAAGATGGCCGAAGCGCGCATCGAGGTTGCCATCAGCTCATGGTGGGGCGCCGGCGTCCAAACCGACCAGGCATTTGCCTTTATGATCGGCGATGTGATGCAGCGCCCCGACAATCCGTACCCCAATCTGCGCTGGGCGCTCTATTACGAAGCGGAGAGCACAGGCGATCCGACGCCGCAAGCCATTGCTGATGATCTGAACTATATTGCAACGCACTATGCGGACGAACCGGCGTATCTGCAGATCGACGGCAAGCCGGTTATCTTTGTCTATGCCGATAACACGGATGACGCGGCGCTCACCCAACGCTGGCATGAGGCCAATCAACTGGCGGGAAGGCCCTTTTATGTTGTCCTGAAGGTTTTCGCCAACTACAGAAACGTCACGCCGCAACCTGACAGTTGGCATCAGTATGCCCCGGCTGTGCGCACCAGCGACCAAAGCCCCTATTCTTTTGGCGTCAGCCCCGGCTTCTGGCTGGACACAGCCAACACAGCGCCCAGGCTGCTGCGCGATCAAGCTGAATTCCGCGCGGCCGTGGAAGCGATGGTTGCCGCTACCGCGACGTGGAAACTGATCACAACGTGGAACGAATGGGGCGAAGGGACGGCCGTCGAGCCTGGCGATCCGGTGGTGTTCAATCCTGCGACCGGTCGTGAAGAATATGACGCAAGCGGGGCGCCGTTTCAGAACGAGTATATCAGCGTGCTGGCGGAACTGCTGCCGCCGCTGGAGAGTGGCACGGGCGAAAAGGGCGCGCCGCCGCCAACCCCGCTGCCTGGCGGCACGCTCCCCCCGCCCGGGTTCAGCTTTGCGGCCGGCGGCGATCATGGCGGCAATGACCGCACGACGGCCACCCTGGGCAGGGTAGGCAAGTCGGGCGTCGACTTCTATCTGGCGCTGGGCGATATGAGTTACAGTGATATCACGCCGGAGTCAGCCTGGTGTACATACGTCCAACAACAGGTGGGAACGGAGTTTCCTTTTGAGGTGCTGGCCGGCAACCACGAGGACCAACCGGGGGAAAATGGCTTTATCGACGAATTCGCCCAATGTCTGCCCGACCGTCTTGGCGTGCAGGGGCTGTATGCGCACCGTTACTTCTTTGATTATCCGAGCAACGCGCCGCTGGCGCGCTTCATCCTGATCGACCCGGCGCTCGATCGCAGCGGCGCGCGCTTCGAGTTCTGCAAAAATGGCGAGACAGAAAATTGCGACTGGTTGAAGGCGCGGATTGATGAAGCCCAGACCCGGGGGCGGTGGGTCGTCGTCGCTATGCACAAAAACTGCATCACGATGGGGGAGAAATCGTGTGAGATCGGACAGGAACTTTTGGATCTGTTGGTCAGTAAAAAGGTCGATCTGATTCTGCAGGGTCACGAGCATCTCTATGAACGCAGCAAACAACTGGTACTCAACGCCAATTGCCCCACCCTGCCGGTCAACGCCTACGCTGCGGATTGCGTGGCCGATGCCGGCGTCAGCAAGCGCTTTACGCGCGGCGCCGGCAGTATCCTCGTCGTGGCAGGCACGATGGGCGCCAAATTACGCGATGTCGCGCTGAACGACCCGGAGCGACCTTACTTTGCCGCCTGGATGGGCGCCAACGAACAGCCTTCCTATGGCTTCGTGCGTTACGCGATCTCGGCGTGCGCCATTTATGCAGAAACGGAGGCGGCCCTTGGGAACTATCGCGACGAGTTCGTCATTGCCACCGCCGCTGAGACCAACCCTGCGTGCGCTGGGGTCAGTGCGCCTCCGCCCGCACAAGGCAATCTCGTTTCAACAGGGGCGCAACTCACACCGTCGATGGCAACGACCCTCACCGCGACGACTTCAACGAGCAGCAGCGCCCCGGTGAACATTACGATGATCTTCCCCTCCGGTGCGGTGACCGAGGCGACGACAGTCACCCTGACGGTCACGGCGCCCGCAACCACGACCGCGGCTCGCATCAAGCAGAGTGCGCCGGCGCTGCAGGAAGGCGGCCTGACCGATCTACAGTTTACGGTGGAGGCGGTCACGGCGGGTGGCGTCACACAGACGAGATTCATGCAACCGTACACGGTTACGGTTCGCTATGCGGATGCCAATGTATCCGGCATTGACGAACAGAGGCTGGCGTTGCGCGTCTATAATCCAGCCGTTCAAAGCTGGGCGGCCCTCGTCACCCAGCCGGATGCAGCCAACAACTGTCTGGCGGCGGCAGTCAACCGACCGGGGGCGTTTGGCGTCACCGTCGTCGCTGGCGCCTTACAGCCGCCCGTCGCCGATCCGCTTCCCTGTGCAGGAATGGGCGTGCAGCTATTTCTGCCTAACATCTTGCAACAAGGGGAGTGTTGCCTGGAGAGATGACGGTTACTTTTCGAGTAAGTGGATAATGTTGGCAGATTTCTTCGATAACAACCTGAAGACTCCGTTCGTTGTTTTTGATCAGAGTTTATTGTACACTTGTAAGCGCAAGCAGCGAGCCAATTCGCTCTTGTTATGTCTCCCGCATAAATCTCTCGCGGCGTTTCCGGTGTGCGACTACCCGATTCATGCAGGTTGTGCGTAGAATTCGCGTTAAGTTGGTCGAGCATTCCTATCGTCTCGACGTTACCTGGTACGGCGATCATTGGTAGCATACGGTGCATTTGGGTACGGTTTTATTTGCACGTGAGGAAGCACCTGAATGACTTACGACCTTCTCAAACCGCTCGTCGCTGATTCAATGGCGCTAAGCTATTTACAAGAAGCGCTCCATGCAAGCGAGAGCAAGCTGCGTATTTTTGTCGAACACTCTGTCGACGGTTTCATCCTGATCGACGCCGATGGTCGCATTATGATGTGGAGTGCGGCTCAAGAGCGCATTATAGTGGACCCCGCTGTCAAGACAGCAGATCACGGAAAATACGTAAGATTATTCAGCATCAAACCAAGCCATCCATGCGGGCAATCGACTTCGCCCACCCTGTGAGGCGGTGCGTGGCTGTC
>Ga0073899_10000026_pt1 | contig 148625 bp, 128 predicted proteins | sample KloWWTmetaKNB5Ph_FD_88975 | JGI IMG/M metagenome (GOLD analysis project Ga0073899, IMG submission 88975) | Active sludge microbial communities from Klosterneuburg, Austria, studying microevolution and ecology of nitrifiers - Klosterneuburg... | ecosystem: Engineered > WWTP > Aerobic digester... | reverse complement strand
TAGTTTTGCGGACGGCTACGCCGCCCGCAAAATGTCCCGCTCACCGATGCAGCGGGGGCGGCTACCGCCGCCAAACTACCCGCTGCACCTGGCGGGCTGACGCCCGCAGGTGAGCGGGACATTAGCAGGATGAACAAAACGATGGAAAGATCGACATTTTTGACCATTGCCCACCGGGGGGCTTCTGCCTATGCGCCGGAAAATACTTTTGCGGCCTTTGAACTTGCCTTGCAGATGGGCGCTTGTCACATCGAATTGGATGTTCGTGTCACCGCGGATGGGCAGGCTGTGGTCATTCACGACGAGACCCTTGACAGGACCACCAGCGGCGCCGGCCCCGTGGCCCAGCGTTCCCTGGCCGAGCTTAAGGAGTTTGATGCCGGTTCGTGGTTTGACTCACGATTTGCCAGTGAACAGGTTCCCGCATTCACGGAAGTTCTCGAACGCTATGCCAAACTGGCGCACCTGCATACGGAGATCAAGAGCGGACAGGTTGGGTTCTGCAAACATATTATCGATGAGATCCATCAACATGGCGCGGAGCAGCGTGTAACCATAACGGCGTTTGAGTTGGCGCATTTGGTGGAAGTTCGCCGACTCGCCCCCAATCTGTCAACCGGTTGGCTGGTGCGGAACATCACCGAGGAGCTGATGGCAACGGCAAAGCGTATGGGCATCGACCAGTTGTGTCCCCAGGCGAGCACGGTGTCCCCGGAGATCGTGCGGCTTCTGCACAATGAAGGCTTCACGGTGCGGGCATGGGGCGTGCCATCCGAAGCAGTGATGCGAGCCGTGGTGCGGTCAGGCGCGGACGGAATGACGGTCAATTTCCCAGACAAACTCATTCACTATCTGGCCATGGGAGAGAAAGGATCTACTCCCATTTAATCGGCAAGGAGAAGCATTATGAAATTCTTACTCACTTCCGCGGGCATCACGAACACGAGCATTCGCCACGCGCTGGTCGACCTGCTGGGCAAACCGATTGCCGAGGCCAGCGCGCTCTGCATCCCCACCGCGATGTACGGGCACCCTCAGGTCGGTCCAGGCGCGGGGGTATGGCGTTTCATCAGCGGACAAGAATACCAATGTCCCATGTGTGAACTGGGTTGGAAGTCCCTGGGCGTGCTGGAACTCACCGCACTGCCCAGCATCGATGAAGAACGCTGGGTGCCCTTGGTGCGAGAGACCGACGTCCTGCTGGTGGCGGGCGGCGATGCTCTGTACCTGTGCCACTGGATGCGGCAGTCCGGACTGGCGGACCTCTTGCCGTCGCTGCGCGAGACGGTCTGGGTGGGGCTGAGCGCCGGGAGCATGGTAATGACCCCCAACATCGGGGCGGACTTCGTCGGCTGGAAGCCACCCACCGGTGGCGATGAAACGCTGGGACTGGTTAATTTCTCGATCTTTCCGCACCTGGATCACCCGGACCTGCCGGATAACTCGATGGCCGACGCAGAACGATGGGCCGCCGGGATGGGCGCGCCAGCGTACGCGATTGACGATCAGACCGCCATCAAAGTGGTCGATGACAGCATCGAAGTCGTCTCCGAGGGGCACTGGAAACTGTTTATGCCCTGATAAGGGACTGCCTGACGCAAACCGTTCAGCCATAAACGATCTCCCGGCAAAAGGTAAGCACAGGATAGTGCGGCTTCAAACGCATTTCAGCTCGGGTCATGTGCTGATACGCGCGCTCTGTTGCGCGAGCCGCTGCCAGGGCTACGGGACAGGTGTGCTGAAACCGCGCGGGTCTTCAGCAAAGGGCGTGACATCGCTTGTCTCGGTGAGCCAGTTGAGCAGCTTCCGCTCCAGTTCACGCTGAAGTGCGTCCGCCTGTGGCTGGCCGTAGAGATTGTCAAGCTCCCTGGGATCGGCGCTGAGGTCGTAGAGCTCGCTCTCGCCGGTGGCGCGGTAAATCAGCTTGGCGCCGGCGCTGCGCACCATCGTCGCGCGCGCCACGCTCAGCGGATGCTCCTGCTGGACGTAGCCTTTGGGATAGTAGAGATGGTTCGGGTCGCGCGCAAATTGGTCGCGCCGCGTATCCCCCTCGAAGCAGTGCGGCTCGTGGCGCGCGTACCCGCCTTCCGCGTAGACAATCCGCGTTGGATCGCCGGTCGCGCCATGCAGTTGCGGCGTCAGATTGCGGCCAAAGTGCGTGTGCTGCGCCTCGACGCCCGCCAGCCCCAGCACGGTGGCGAAGATATCGAGCAGTTCGACGGGCTCCTGCACCCCATGGCCGGACGCGCCGCCAGGCAGCCGCACAACAAGTGGCACGCGCGTCAGCGCATCCTCCAGCGCGCTCGGCCACTTCTCCACCAGATCGTAGTCACCCGCCCAGTCGCCGTGGTCGGAGAAGAAGAAGACCGCCGTCTCCTCCTCCAGCCCGCTGCCGGCCAGCGCGTCGAGCAGCAGCCCTAGCAGATGGTCGATAAACGAGGTCATGCCGAGATAGACGGCATTGATGCGCTGAAAATCCATCGGTTCGAGCAGATCCAGCCCGCGCGTCTGGCGGATCAGGCGGTGGTAGGCGGGCCGGTTGGGCAGATCAGCCGGGCGCAGGTCGTCGATCGCCGACGGGTCGACCTGTGAATGCCACGGTTCGGGCGCGCTGTAAGGCGGATGCGGGAAGATCAGCGGCAGGTAGAGCAGGAAGGGCTGCTGCGGCCGGCTGCGCAGGAAGTCGATGCCGGCCATGACATTGGCGTAGTCGGTGTGCTGCTCCAGCGGCGCGCGGTATGGCTCGCAGAGAAAGCTGAAGCGCCGCGGGTCGTCTTGCGCATACGCGGGCGGGCCAAAAGCCTTGCCGCCCAACGTGCGCGCCTCGGTCACGCTCTCGGCGAAGCTGCCCGGCGCAAGCAGGTCATTCTTGCCGTACCAGCGCACGTCGTAACCGGCCTGCTTGAGGCAGCGCAGCAGATTTGGCTCGTGCGGGCGCAGCAAATGCCAGAGCGTGCGGTGGCCGCCGACGTGTGGATACCAGCCCGTCATCATGCTGCAGCGCGAGGGCGTGCAGACGGTGTGCTGCACGTGGCACTGGTCAAAGCGCGTCCCCTGCGCGGCCAGCGCGTCGAGATTGGGCGTCTGCACCAACGGGTGGCCGTAGCAGCCAACACTTTCGGCGCGCAGTTCGTCGGGCATGAAAAAGATGAAGTTCATGATTTCTCTCTTTCTCCGCGGGTGCTGGTGCGATTGTGCAGTTCGTGCGTATAATGACGCTGACGCCGGTCAGACAGGCATCGACGCAGTGTGTTTACATGATACGGGTCACTTTGCAAATGGTTCAGACAAACTTCCTGGCTATGACGGATCTTGAACAGATCGTCACGGAACAACCGGCCATCCAGATCATCTATCTGTTTGGGTCGCGTGCGGACGGGAAAGCCGGTCCTGCAAGCGACTACGATTTTGCGCTTCTGCTCGATCATGACGCAGACGGCGCCGGTATACGCGCCGCCTTTGCCCATGCAATCGCCCGCCTGCTGGTGGCGACCGGACAGGAATTAGCCCCTGTTGCGCCAGGTCACGTCGATGTCGTGTGGTTGAACCGTATTCCGGTCGAGCTGGCTTATCATGTGATCGCACACGGTCGCTGTCTGTACAAGCGCACCGAAGCCATTCGCGTAGAGTATGAAGCAACGGTGCTGAGCCGCTACGGCGACTACCTTCCGATCCTGCGCCAGCAGCGTCAACAGATTTACCAGCAAAAGGGACGCACCAGTGAGCGAATTCAACGGTATCGAGCGGCGCTTGAACGAACTCAACGAGCGCTTGCAGAGGCTGGCAACATTTACCGGCATGGCTCGCAGTGATTTTGATGCAGATCCGTTTTTGCGTGATATTGTAGAGCGAAACCTGGAAGTCGCCGCTCAGTGCTGCATCGACATCTGCAATCGGATCATTGTGCTGGAAGATGCGCAGAAACCGGCTGACTACTATGAAGGTATTCTGCGCATGGCTGAGCTACAAGTCCTGCCATCGGATTTTGCTCGCGCCTTAGCGCCCATTGCCGGATTTCGCAATATTTTGATTCACGAATACCTGGGAATCGACTGGGACGAAGTGTATCGCAACTTGCATCAACTGGATATGCTTCAACAGTTTGCGCAGTACGTCGTTGACTGGATGCAAAAGACTTGATTGTCTTGTCACGATCAAGCCAGCTCCACCACCTCCAGCCCCACCAGCCGGGCAAAGCTGCGCAACTCCGCCCGGTAGTCGCCGTAGACGATGCTGACGTGATGCTCCAGCCCCATGCGCAGGATCGTATCGAGCACTTCCGTCGCCGGCCGGTCGAAGCGTAGCACGCCGCTCGTGCCCGTGAAGCTCTTGGGCGCGCGCATCATCTCGCCGCCGCCGATGACAAGTTGATAGCCGGCTGTGCCGTTATCCAGCGCCGTGCGATGCAGGCGCGCAAGCGTGACGCGGCCGGGCTTGAGCGGGAACTCGAAGAGCAGCGGCAGCTTGCGATTGCTGTGAACTGTGCCCAGAATCTCGCGCTGCGGATCGGCCATACTCACTGGCGCCAGGCCGCAGTGCCAGAGCACCGCGCTGTCGCTCGCCGCTTCGATGGAAACGAGGTCGGTGATAAAGACCGGCTGCGCGCTCAGCGCCTGCAGCAGCAGCGACGTGACCGTGCCGTTGACATCCGCCTCGCAGCTCGCCGGACACTGTTCCTCGTTGAGCACACTCATGGCGCCACACGCGGCGCAGCCCAGCTCGGTGAAAAACTCCGGCCAGCAGCGCACCGCCACCCCGGCCAGCGCCTCCCGGTCCGCCAGTTCGCGCAGCGCGTGATAGACGCCGGCCGTACCGCGCACCGCGCTCACGTCCAACTGCTCGACATTCGGCGCGATGGTGGTGACGCGCGTCACAAACCTATCGCGCGCTGTCTCCGGGGCCGCCGCGGCCTGCGCCAACACATCGGCCAGGGCCACAGGCGCTACGCGCACGCCAAAGAGCGATGCGAGATCGGCCGGGTCGTAAACGCAGGTATCGAAGCCGGCCGGATGCTCGCCGACGACGCCGATCGTGGCGTCGCGCAGCTTGCGCCGCGCGCGACCCGCACGCGCCAGCACCACGATTGTCTCCAGCGCGTCCGGTGCAGCGGCAGGGGACAGCAGGTAGTCGTAGGCAATGCCACGCAGCATCAGGGCATGGCCGGCGAGATTGATGCCGCAGAGGCTGTTCAGGCGCAGCCGCCCGCCCTCACGTGCATCGGGCGTCGCCCACAACAGCACCGGCGCCTGGCGCGCAGACGCAATCTGCGCCAATTCCACGGCCATGCTGCTGTCGGCAAAGCTGGCCTGCAACAAGATCAGCAAATCAAACGTGGCTTGCTGGAGTGCGGCGTGAGCGCGTTGCGCGCCCTCCCCATCCATGATCAAGGCGCGGCCTGACCCGACAACCGTGATACCGGCTTGCGTCAATTGCTCCAGCACACCATCCGCCACCGACTGGGCAAGCGGTGCGTCGAAGGTGGGCCGCGCAATCGCTACAAGCGCCACCGTGGGTTGGGCAGAATTCAACGCCATTATGCACTCTCCGCGGTTAAAAATGTCGCTACGTTCACCGGTGCGCCAGTAGCTGCGGAACGATTGGCGGCCAGTACGGTAGCCGTCGATAGCAGACCGGTGCGCAACGGCGTCCGAATCAAGGCGCCATCCTGCGTGCGCACCGCAGCCAGGAAGGCACGGTTGGCGCCGCGATGCAGCGGCTCTGTATTCTCCCACGTCTCGACCCCGGCGGGCGTGTAAAGCTGCACATATTTGTCAGTGATGCGCACCATGCGGTCGCGCAGGCAAAAGTCGGCTGCCGGCCCAAGTTGGATCTCAGGGAAAAGCGCATACGCACCGGCGCAGACGCCGACCGCACCGCGCGCAAAATGCAGCGTAAGTGCGTAGCCATCCCAGTTGGCGAACTCCGGCTCCTGGTTGACCTGGCGCGCGTTGTATGCCGCGTAGACCGTGGTGACGTCCCCGGCCAACGCGCTGCCGACATCGACCAGGTGGATGTTCTGATCGACAATCTGCCCGCCAGCCAACGCACGATCCCACATCCAGCGGATCGGCGGCCGCGTCCAGTACCAGCGCAAGTTGACGAGGGCAATTGGCGCATCGCCGATCAGCTCTTCCGCGCGACGATAGGCCTCGCTGTAACGCCACTGCAAGCCGGTCATGGCAAGCGTCTGGCCTGCTTCAGCAGCCTCGACAAAGCGGCGCGCCAGGCGCAGGTCGAGGTCGAGCGGCTTTTCGACATAGAGCGCCACCCCGTACGACAGGCAATCCAGCCCGATCGCGGCGTGCTGCGTGGTGGGCGTGCAGATGTAGACCGCGTCGAGCGGCGCCTGCTCCAGCATGGCGCGGTGGTCGGAAAAGGCGACGCCGCCCCACTTCTGGACAAAGGCAGCGCCGCGCGCGGCATCGACGTCGGCCGCCGCCGCAATCTGCACATCCGCCTCCTCTGCGATCAAGTTGGCATGAAGATGAGCCATGCGTCCAGCGCCGATGAAGCCGACGCGGATCTTTGTAGTCATTTTGGTGATCCTTGGTGAGTAAGATGGGGAGACAGGGAGACAAACTCTCGCCCCTCGCAACTCGCAACTCGCCCCTCAAATCGGTTTCACACCGGCTACTTTTTCCGGCGCGACCGCCTCCACCGCGGGCACATCGACCGGATCGGCCAGAAACTGTTCGAGGTAACGCTTGCTCAGCAGCAGCGATTGAAGAATCTGCCCTTCGGAGCGATCCCAGACCGCGTCTTCGTGCTCGATGCTGAGGCAACCGGCGTATTCGACGCGCTGGAGTTCGGCGAGCAACGTCGCCCAGTTGAGTTCGCCCCACCCCGGCAAGGTGTAGCGCCACCAGCCATCGCCGTCGATGCCTTCGCGGGCAAGACGGTCGCGGTCGACGCGCGTGTCTTTGACATGCACGTGGCGCACGCGCGGGGCATAGTCGCGTACGGCAGCGTAGGGATCGACAAACTGCCAGACCAGATGGCTGGGATCAAAGGTCAGATTCAAATCGGGCAGGGCTTTGTCAAAGAGTTCGTGCCACATGGCCGGACTGGTGGCGATGTTGCCGACCGCCGGACAGTTTTCCACAGCGACGGTGACGTTGCCGGCGCGCGCCAGGGGCAGCACCTGTTCAGAGAACCACGCCACCACGTCCGGCAAGTTGGCGCGCAGACTCTTGCCGGGCGCGCGCCCTGTTGCCAGCACGACGAGCGGGATGCCTTCGCCGCCGGCAAAGCGCAGCCGTTCGAGCACGTTGTGTTGGTGCAGGGCGCGCTCGTCGGGATCGCCGGCCAACACATTGCGGCCGTAGGTAAGACAGAAGATCTGCGCGCCGATGCGCCGCGCCTCGGCAAAGTCGGCTGGCTTCAGCGGCACGGCTGGCCCCACTTCGAGGCCAGCAAAGCCTTGCTCCACCGCCCAGCGCGCCAGTTTAGGCAGGCTCCAGGGTTGGAAACCAGGAAAAATGGTTAGGATGTTGGTGTGAAATGCAAGTGATGGGCGGAATCCGGCAAAGTGCGTCATACGTCCCTACTTGACCCAGAAAACGCCTTCCATGCCGCCTGCGGCCACGCCCTGTGCGGTGGGGAGGAACGTGAACGCGGGAGGTTGATCCGTGGCAGTCCACGTCACGCCATCATCGTCCGAGCGCCAGATGCGTTCCGCATCGCTGAGCAGCCAGCCATCCGGCAGGGCGGCCAACGCGTTGACGACAGCAGGCGCACCCGCGACCGGGGCAAAGGTATAGCCGCCGTCGTGCGACCGCCACAGGCCAGCGCCTTCTGTGCCGGCAAGCACCGCGCCGCCCTGATGGAAATCCGCGGCAATTGCCAGCGACAACACCGGCGCGGGCGTAGTGGCAACCTGCTTCCAGCCGCGACCGCCATTGGGCGAGCGATAGACGCCGCCCAACGCGCCGGCGAAAACCACCTGCACCGGCGGCCACGCCCCAGCCGGCTGCACCGGCGCCCACGCCAACGTCAGCACGTCAAAGTCAAACAGTCCAAAATTGCAAACGCTCCAGTGCCGTCCCCAGTTCGTGCTGCGCAGCACGCCGCCGCCAGCGGTGCCCGCAAGAATGACGCCGCTGTGCATTTGGTCCGGGTCGGGCGCGAGATAGACGACCGGCGCGGTGACGCCATCCAGCCAGCCGGCCTGCCAGCCGCCGTCGGGCGTGGCATAGGCGACGCCATGCGTGGCGCCGCCCACCAACATGCGTTCACCGTCGTAAAAACAACAGGCTGGTTGCGCGTCCGGCTGCGAGGTTGCCGTCAGGTCGCCGTCGGCCAAACGAAAGAGACCTTCTGGGCCGAGCGCCCAGAGACCTTCACGATCTTGAGTCAAAGAAAGGATTACGGGCATATGCGTATCTTTAAGGTGTAAAACTTTGTTGTGGCTTGCGATGATAGACGATGGCGTCGGTGCTGAGCATCATGATGGCGCCGCTGACGGCCGCTTGCAACACAGCCGCCACGACATCAGTGGCATCCAGCAGGCCGCTGCGTTGCGCATCGACGATGGCAGCGGATGCGACATCGTAAGCCGCGGGCGCGCCCATTTCCACAAGCCGCTGGAGATAGACAGCCGGCGCGGTCACGCCTGCGTTGGTCAGGATCTGGCGCTGGGGCGCCAGCAGTGCTTGAGCAAGGACGCGCATCCCAAGCTCGCAGTCGGCTTCGGGTTCGTGGACAGCCGCGGCCAAAAGCGCGGATTGGCAATGCAAGAGTGCGCCGCCGCCGCCAGCCACGACCCCGCCGCGCTGCACCGCGGAGAGGACTTTCCAGGCGCGTTCGGCCTGAGCGCGGCGCAAATCACGTGCGGGCTGGTGATAGGCGCCAATCTTGAGCACGCCGATCCCGCCGGTGAGGGCAGCCAGCCGCCGCGTCAAAATCGGGCGTTCGTCGTCGTCATAGGGCGTGTGCGCCAGACGGTTGCTCAGATCGACGATCTGCTGCTGGATGACGCTGCGTCGCTCGCCTTCCATCGTCACCACCAGGTTGCGGTCGGCGAATTCGACGCGCTGGGCAATGCCGAGATCTTCGGCGCGTGCAGTGCGCGCAGTCCGCGCGCCAATTTCCCCCAAAACAGCGGCGCCGGTCATTGCGGCCAGGTCTTGCAACGCAAAACGCCGTTCGTCGCCCACTGCTTTCGGCTTAACTGCCAGAATGATGAGTTTCCGTTTGTCAGCCGGCTGCATGTGGTTGGTCACCAGCAGGTTGAGCGCAGGCCCTGACACGTCGGGCGCGATGATCAGCAGCGATTTACGGCCGGCGTTGATAGCGGCTTCCAGCAAGGCAACGGCTTGCTCGGCGTCGTTGAGCGGCTTGTCGAGCAGAGCGACGGCCGGCGAAGATAACACCGTGCGTTTGCGCTCCGGTTCCGTGTAGAAGTACATGCTGCCGATCTCAGCGCCATAGTGGGCGCCGCCAAGATACTGGCGTTCCAGGTAAGGCGCTACATAGGACTCGATCTGCAGGTGCCCATCGGCGCCAAGCAGATAGCTCATTTCGCCTAGTACCGCAGCCAGATCGTCGTCCTGCATCACGGCGCGGGCGACGGCAGCCAGGCTGCGCTCCCCTGTCACAGGGGAACTCTGGGCATGGAGTGCATCCAGGGCGATGGCAGCGCCGCGCCGCATCCCTTCGATCAGGCGCATCGCGTTGGCGCCTGAGGTCACCTGCCGCATCCCTTCCTCGATCAACGCGCGCATGAGGACGACAGCCGTCGCGCCGCCATCGCCCACCTGTTGTTCCAAGCGCCAGACGACGCCGCGCAACAGCATGGCGCCGACATCGAGATCGGGGCGGCCCAGGCCGAGGATGCGCCGCAGCGTGGTGGCGGCATCGTCGAGCACCTCCACCTTGCGCCGCGTCTCGTCGTAGCTCATCACAGGCCCGCTGGTGGGGCCGAGGGTGAGCGCCAGCATGTCGGCCAATGCCGCAATGCCGCCGAAGAATTGGTTCCCTGCATCAGGCTGAAAGGCGAGTCCAGGTCGGGTTACAGGTCTCGATAATGGAGACGGGCGTTGCGTTCGTTTCATGAATTTAGGAGCAATGATTGGGATGGATAAAAATTTATAACAGATTGAATGGGCGGGGGCGCTTCCCAATCAATGGTTGTTATCGTAACGCATTCGTGCGCTTTCGTCAAAGATGAGGTGATGCAAGGGGTGTTACCGCGCAGTCTGACTACTCTCCGTTGGAGACGGCTTGCACCGCGGGCAGGGGGATGCGTTTCAAAGCAGCGAGCAGCATCTGTGGCTGCACCGGTTTGCTCACATAATCGTCCATGCCACTTTCCAGATAAGTGCGCCGCTGATCCGCAAAGGCGTTGGCTGTCATCGCGATAATATAGGGCTGGCGAGCGAGGGAAAGTTCGTGACGGATGGCGTGCGTAGCCTCGACGCCGTCCATTTCTGGCATCTGCACATCCATCATGATGACGTCGTACATCTGGCGTTGCAACGCCTCCACCGCTTGCAAGCCGTCACTGACAAGATCGGCGCGGTAGCCCAGACGCCCCAACATTGTCTGGATGACTTTTTGGTTGACAAGGTTGTCTTCGGCAACCAGAATGCGCAGCGGCCGCTTTTCCGCCATCTGCGGATCCCACTGGACGCCCGTTGTCTCTTTCGCCTCCGTCTGGCTGTGCTGCCACAGGGTGAGCAACGCCTCGCGCAACAAGGCAGGTTTGACAGGTTTGCGAAGGGAGACGGCAACGCCGGAGGAGCGAGCCTGATCCGCGTCAAAATCCATCGAAGTCAGCAGCATCAGTTTGGGTGCGGTTGCGCTGGGACGGCGCCTGATTTCGGCGGCAAGCATCAGCCCATCCATTTCAGGCATCTGCAAATCAAGCAGGACGACATCAAAGGCATCCCCTTGCGCGAGCGCGGCCAGCGCAGCCGCAGCAGAGGAGACCGCAGTCGCCTTCATCTGCCACTGAAACAGGTGGTGACTCAAAATTTTCTGATTGGTGAGACTGTCATCGACGATGAGCGCGCGCTTGCCCAGCAGCGTTTCCAGCGAGTCCACCGGCATTGGGGAAGGCCGGTCAGGGCCGGCCGGCAGCGTCAGGGCAATGTGAAAGGTCGAGCCATGCCCGACTCCTTCGCTCTCCACCCAGATGGAGCCGCCCATCAACTCGATCAGCCGCCGCGAGATTGCCAGGCCGAGGCCAGTGCCGCCAAAGCGGCGCGTGGTGGAGGCGTCCAACTGGCTGAAGGATTGGAAAAGCAGCGGCTGTTGATCTTGCAAGATGCCAATGCCGCTATCCTGCACCTCAAAATGGAGGGAATAGAGCGGCAGCGTATTTTCCCTTGCCTCTGTTTCTGTTACACGTTGCGCGGTCAGACGAACATTGACCTCACCGCGGTCTGTAAACTTGACGGCGTTGCTCAACAGATTAACCAGCACCTGGCGCAGACGCGTGGCGTCGCCGATCACCTGGTCGGGCGCGGCGCCGTGCAGCGCGTAGGTAAGTTCGAGTTGCTTGCGCGCCGCCTGCACTGAAATCAGGTCGAGCGCCGACTCAATGCAGGGCAGCAAGACAAAGGGATGCTGCTCCAGCTCCAGCTTGCCGGATTCGATTTTGGAAAAGTCGAGAATGTCGTTGATAAGCGAAAGCAAGTTGTCGCTGCTCGTGCGCACCGTTTCCACAAAGTCATATTGCTCCGCGGTGAGCGGCGTACTGAGCAATAAGCTGGTCATGCCGATGATGGCGTTCATCGGGGTGCGGATTTCGTGGCTCATGTTGGCGAGGAATTCGCTCTTCGCCTGCGTGGCCGCCTCGGCAGCTTCTTTTGCCAGCCGCATCGCCTCCTGGGCGTCGCGCCGCGCCGTGATATCGCGCGTGACGCCCAAAATGCCAATCGGCTGCTGGTCATCATACATAACTTGAAGGGTGGTGTCCGTCCAGAGACGGCTGCCATCTTGACACTGCACTTCAAGGTCCATCGTCAGCATGGGCGTCGCATTGCCGCTGCTGGCGTCAGTCACTAAGCGCCCTACAATCGCCTCTATCTGTTCGAGTGAGCCAGGCGCCATCAGGGAGTCAAAATTATGTCGAACAACATCTTCTAATGCATGGCCGGTAAGGCGCGTCAACGAAGGACTGCAATAGAGAATTTGCAAATCAAGCCCCAGCATCCAGATTATATCCGATGCATTTTCCGCCAACAGCCGATAGCGGCGCTCATTCTCGCGCAATTGCTCGTCGATCCGCTTGCGCTCGGTGATATCGTTAAAGATGCCGAAGATTGCAGGCTCGCCGCCAAACTCCATGGAGATGGCTGACAGCAACACCCACAGCCGGCGTCCTGTAGCCGTCTGCATTTGCATCTCAGCGTTGAGGACGCGCTGCTCAGTGCTCAGCTTCTGCAGCAAACGCTGGCGATCGTCAACCTCAACGTAGAAGTTGCGGGCAATTTTACTGTCGGGCGGCAGTCCTTGGATCTCAAAGAGCGCCTCTGCAGATGCATTGTTGTAAAGCACACTGCCAGTCGCAAGGGAGGTGACCAACGCCGGAAAGGGAGCGTAGTCGATGAGCGTGCGATAACGCTGTTCGCTCTCTTGCAGTTCGCGCCACGCCTGGTTGCGTTCGGTGACATCCTGCACCACCATCAAGAAGCGCACCACATGTCCTTCTGTGGTGCGCTCGGCTACAGACGAGACCAGCGTCTCGATCACAGCGCCGTCGCGCCGCAAAAATTCGTAGGGAACATCCTTGAGGGCAGCATCGGCAAGCAAAGCGGGCGCATCTGCGGCGCCGACGCGTTGCCGCGACGCCGCGGTCATGAATTCCGTGCTCTCATGGCCGATCACGTCGTTGCGCGTATAACCCATCTGCTCCAACCAGTAATCGGTGACGCTGATGATGCGTCCCTTGCGGTCGAGTGAGTGCAGCATGGCAGGCGTCTTTGTGTAAAGAATGCGATAGCGCTCCTCACTGCTGCGGAGTTCCTGCTCGGCGCGTTTGCTGTCGGTGATATCATGAAGCAGCAGCAATGTGCCCAGCGCACGGTCGTGCTTGTTTCTTAGCGCAGAGGAGCGCACCTGCAGGTTCGCGCCCGAAGGCATCACCACCTCGACCACCGACCCGGCCTGGCTTAAGCGGCTGATCTGATGGGCAAGCAAGGCGCCCGCATCGCTGACGGTGAAGAGCGGCTGGCCTATGGCAGCGTCATCGGTTTGCAACAAATGCGCGCCGGCGGGATTGATGTCCACAATGATATTGCGCGTATCGACGACGAGCATGCCTTCATTCATGCACTCGATCAATTGCGCGCGCGCCATGGGCAAAATATTCAGCAAGCCTAACTTCAGGATCGCCCATGCCAGCAATAAACTGGTCAGCGAAAATACAAGCGACGTCAAGTCAAGCCACGGCCACGGCGTGATGCCCAGCAGATATGCGAAGTTGGTGAGCCATGGAATGAGAGCAGCCATCATTATGACGATGGCCTGCCGTCGATAGAGGTGGACGCTGGCAAGCGTGTAGCGCGCCAATAACAAGGTCCCCAGCAAAATCAGGATGTAAGAATAAACAGTGGCGATCCAGAATAAGATGCCATGTTGATATTTATACTCCAGGCCATAGGAAGTTTCTACTGAAGTTATTTCAGACCAGAATTGGTAATGCCACTCATTGACGAATACCGCCACAAGGGCCAAGAGCGGAATAAGCCAGAGTAGCCTGCGTCCTCGTCGCGTCAAAGAAGGAGAATAATTTGTAAAGCTGAGGACAAACAACAGGAAAAAAACCGGAACGGCCTGAATACCGAGATGGCTGATTTTCGAGAAAAAAATCTTTGCCCATAACGCGCTTGCCGCCAGCGCCAACCCATCCGCCAACGCCCACAACGCAGCCGCGACCATCAGAAAAGTCAACTCACGTGCGCCTGGGGTGCGTCGATGCAACCATGTCTGATACGCGACATACGAGGTGAGGACGACAACAATGAAATAGATCGGCACAAGCAGTGTAATTTGCAAGGCTAGGGCTCCTCAGTTTCGAACTATATGATCCTGTCCTATCTATCATAAGGTCTACCTGGGGGCAACTCATCAGGAAAATGGCGTATCATTTCCCTGCATAAGTCGACCTCGCCCCTCCAGTATAGCCATGCACGAGGAGTATATCTAACGCCACCGTTGGCGGCAACCCACGCAAACCTGCCACCGCATAATGATTTCATTGATGCCGGCGGCAGGTTTGCGTCTGCGTCTTTGTCGAGAAAGCTTGGGGCGTCCAGGAGATCGCCGTCCGACTGCCTAATACGCGATCAGGCTGTCGTCAACGATTGTCATCGGCGGCAGCTTTTTCCATCTCCGCCCACTGCGTGTAATAGTCGGGAGACTCGTTCAGGTGCGAGCGCACGACCTTGCCTACCAAAATGGGGTCATCCGTGGCAAAATTGGTCAGTGGATTGTAGATTCCATCGGCAAGTTCGGCGTTCATGCCAAAGCAGAATTGCTTGACATTGAACTCCTTCCAGTCGATCCCAAGCTTTTCACCAACGATCTTAGCTTCCGCCTGTGTGAATCGTTTTCGTTTTGCCTTTTCCACCACGTTGTATTCCTCTCTTGCTGTGACGAGCAAGTCGTTGCGTCAAAGCGAGTCTCTGCCGGAGCAAAGGCGCCTATCCTGCTTTGATAGCGGTTAATTCACGCTCGGTCAAATAAAAAGACTTATAAACCTTCGGGCGCACCTCAAAATTCACCAGGAACTGTGGCTTCTTGGCGCCTAATTCAAGTTTCTTGACAATCTCGCCCTCACACGCCGGTACGCCGCCATACGGATAACTCGCCCGCACTTTATCGCCAATTTTCATAGATTCCCCCTGTCGAATCAAAAAATCTTCCGCCAGCGCTATAAATACCATACGCCACGCGGAACCCGGGTACGCACACGCATTGCCGAAACCAGCACACACATCGCTCGTTCACTTTACCGGCAACTAAAACGCCTGTCATCTCTCCCGTGAGGGAAGATGCACCATGCCGCCTGCCGTGGAGGGGATTGTTGGCATCGATAGAGGAGAATGGAGAAAAGCTATTCAGAGCAGACCCAGCGTGTGCATCTGAGCCACCGTCTGCGTGCGGCTTTCTGCAGTAATTCTACCATAGATGGTAAAGTAACGCATAATAGCGCCTCAAGAAGCGGCGCTCCACATTTTTGATGCGCCCCCCGTGCTGAAGGGGGAAAATAATGGATGCAGACGCTCACCAGAAGCAGCAGGAAGCGCGTGACGATTGGGACGAACTTGCCGCAACATTTGACGAGATGCCGGATCACGGGCTGCGCGATCCAGTGGTGCTGGCGGCGTGGACCACTCACCTTGCACAGTGGCTGCCGTCGGTTCCCACCACGGTGCTGGATGTAGGCTGTGGCACCGGCTCGCTCAGCGTCGTGCTGGCTAAACTCGGGCACGCGGTCACGGGGATCGACTTTTCACCCGCCATGCTCGCCCAGGCGCAGGCAAAAGCGCAGTCGATGGGCCAGCATATCACCTTCAAAAGGATGGATGCAGCCGCGCCGTTGCTGCCTGCGCATCGCTATGGCGTTGTCATTTGCCGCCACGTGCTTTGGACGCTGCCCGAACCAGCCAACGTGCTCCGGCGCTGGGTCGATCTGCTCACTCCGGGCGGCCGTCTGGTCCTGATCGAAGGGTGCTGGCACACAGATGCGGGTCTCCACGCGTGGCAGGTTGTAGAAGCCTTGCCCGCCTCTGCCGCACAGATGCGGGTTGAAGACCTGAGCAAGCACGAGGAGCTTTGGGGCGGCAAGGTCGCCGACGAACGTTATGCAATCGTCGCCGATTTCTAGCGACGACTGCTGAAGCAGTTCTGTACAGTCAGGAGGACAGTTGTCCTCTTGACCCAGTTATCCTGACCCCAATTTTTCCAGAGCCACCCCTTGTGCGACAATGCCCCCGCGCATTCGCGCCCAAACGCTACCTCTATTCACTGGACACTTTACACATTATGTCTACACATACACCTACCTACCCAGCCCGCATTGCCGCTAAACTTGCCCTGGCGGAACGCAATGTCGCGGTCACTGTGCAACTGTTGGATGAGGGCAACACACTGCCTTTCATCGCCCGTTATCGCAAGGAGATGACCGGCGGCCTCGACGAAGAGCAGATCCGCGCCATTGAGCAGTTGTTGGCGTCACTGCGCGCGCTCGACGAGCGCCGCGCCACGATCCTGGCCTCGATTCGCGAACAGGAAAAGCTGACGCCGGAGCTGGAGGCGCACCTCCACGCCGCCGAAACTCTGACCGCGCTCGAAGACCTTTATCAGCCCTATCGACCCAAACGACGCACGCGCGCCAGCATCGCCCGCGAACGGGGCTTGCAGCCGCTCGCCGACCTCATCCTGGCGCAGCAGCGCAGAGGCGATGGCCCGGAAGCGGCCGCGCAGCCATTTCTCACCGACGACGCGCCTACTGTGGGCGATGTCCTGGCCGGCGCGCGCGATATCGTCGCCGAGACGATCAGCGACCACGCCGAGGTGCGCCGTCAAACGCGTGAGAAGGCGATGCGCTTTGCCACGCTCACGGTCACGCGCATCGAGGGCGGCGTCGACGAAAAGGGCGTCTACACGCTCTACTACGACTATAACAGCCGCATCGACCGTCTCAAGCCCTACCAGGTGCTCGCCATCAACCGCGGCGAGACGCAGAAGGTGCTGCGCGTCAGCGTGGACATCCCCGCGCGCGACTGGCAGCAGTCCATCCAGAATATCTTTCCCGACCATCCACTTTCCCCCTGGGCGGAGCAACTCAAGCTGGCGGCTGAGGACAGCGCTAAGCGATTGCTGTTGCCCGCTATCGAACGCGACGTGCGCACCGCGCTGACCGAAACAGCCGATGCTCATGCCATCCACGTCTTTGGCGCCAACTTGCGTGGCCTGCTCACGCAGCCGCCGCTGGCCGAACACGTCGTCCTCGGCCTTGACCCCGGCTTTCGCACCGGCTGCAAGGTGGCCGTCATCGACCCGTCGGGCAAGGTGCTGGAGACGACGACGATCTACCCACACCCGCCGCAGAAACAACTGCGCGAGTCGCTCGCCGCGCTGGCCGACCTTGTGCAACGCCACGGCGTCACGCTCATTTCGATCGGCAACGGCACGGCGTCGCGCGAAACGGAACAGTTAGCAGCGGCGTTGATCCAGAGGCTGGGAGAGGGGGAGACAAGGAGACAAGGAGAAGGCGCCATACATCGCCAATCGCCAATCGCTGAATCTCCAATCTCCCAATCTCTAGCCTCACCGCCCCTCGCCCCTCGCCCCTCGCCCCTCCATTACCTCATCACCAACGAGGCCGGCGCCAGCGTCTACAGCGCCAGCCCGCTGGCGCGCGCCGAAATGCCCGATCTCGATGTCAGCCTGCGCGGCGCGGTCTCAATCGCACGCCGCGTGCAGGATCCGCTGGCCGAACTGGTCAAGATCGACCCCAAATCGATTGGCGTTGGCCTCTACCAGCACGATGTCAATCAGAAGGCATTGGCCGGCGCGCTCGACGGCGTGGTGGAGAGTGTAGTCAACCGCGTCGGCGTCGATGTCAATACGGCGTCGCCCGCGCTGTTGACCCACGTGGCCGGCATCGGGCCGAAGCTGGCGGGCAATATCGTCGCCCACCGCAACGAACATGGCCCGTTTGCCACACGCGCGGCGGTGAAGAAAGTAACAGGGCTTGGCCCCAAAGCCTTCGAACAATCCGCCGGTTTCCTGCGCGTGCGCGCAGGCGACGAACCGCTCGACGCCAGCGCCATCCACCCAGAGAGCTACGCGGTGGCGCGCAGGGTGCTCAAGCTGGCGGGCATCACCCTGCACACGCCGGTGGTCGAACGCCAGATCAGGCTCGACGCGCTGCGTAAAGCCAGGCCGCTCGCCGCGCTGGCCGCGGAGCTGGAGACTGGCGAGCCGACGCTGGCCGACATCCTGGAGCAGATCGTGCGTCCGGGCCGTGACCCGCGCGAGGACGTGCCCCCGCCGATTTTGCGCCACGATGTGCTTTCGATGGACGACCTGGTCGCGGGCATGACGCTGCAAGGGACGGTGCGCAACGTCGTCGATTTTGGCGCTTTCGTCGATATCGGCGTCAAACAGGACGGCCTGCTGCATCGATCCCAGCTCCCACGCGGGGAACGCTTGACGGTGGGCGACATCATCGACGTCGAGATCGTCACGGTCGACAAAGAGCGTGGCCGCATCGGCCTCGGCTGGCCGGGCAAGGGAACTGTGGATTGGGCCGTGGGGTGAAGGGGAGCACAGATGCAGCTACGTACACTCTCGGCGCTTTTCCTCTGCTTGTGGCTGGCTGCCGGCTGTGCAGATGCGGCGACGCTTCGCCCGGTCGCGTCGCCGGCTTCTCCGCTGATCAGCCCGCCGCTCGCCACCTGGCGCGGCGAAACCGCCTACGCCGGCAAGCCTCTCATCGAGCTTGCCTACAATACCGCAACCTGGCGTTATGTCGATGATCCTGACGAACCTGCGCTGGTTCATACCACCCTCGATCCTTGCACGCTCACCTTGCGTCGCGGGTCGAGTGAAGCTGTGTACGTCGGCGAACTTGATCTGGGCGCGTGGCGCTGGCTGATCCACAACAACGGCCCCAACTTTCCCGACCTCTTGTACTACACCGCCCTACTCAACGGCTACGCAGCAGGGATCGCCTTACAGATGCCGCCGATTGGCGCAACAACTGAACGCAGCGCGTGCATGGCCGCCGCCGAAGCCGTGCTGGCAACCTTCGCCTCGGAAGATCCGGCGGTGAACCCCACCGGCGACGCCTCGACGCCTGAAGAGTTTTTCGCGGTCGATGATGCAGCCGGCTGGCCGGTGATCGAGCGTGCAGCGTTCTCGCTGCGCCTCCCGCCGGGCTGGGGGCAAGGGGCCAGTCAGGCCAATGTCGGCAGCCGCTATTGGCAGTTCCAGGGCATCCTTCCCACTTCGCTGGCAGAGCACTTTCAGGTGCGACCGAGTGTGTGGGTGATAATTTATGACAACCCGGAGCGCCTGCCCCTTGCCGATTGGGTGGAGCGCCAACCGCCCTACGAACGCGCCGTGGACGCGATCGAGTCGCACGCGCTGACAATCGGAACGCACCCCGCGCTCACGATCAAAACGCGCTTCGCAGGCATCGGCGACGCCTACCTCGCCACCTGGACCCCCTGCGGCGCCGCCATTGCTTTACTCAGCACCGGCGGCGCGCTGCGCGCCGATCTTCAAGACGAGCTGGAGCAGGTCTACACGCTAATTGTGGGCAGCTTTCGGTGCACGCAAAACGAGTGAGTCGTCCATGAAGCAACCAGACAACCCGCTACACGATGCCCACGCTTCGCTGGCCGCATTCGACGGTGAACAGTTGATGGCCGACCTCGACGCGCTCGGCGCGATCGGGCGGGAAGCAGGCCGCGGGCTGCAACGTATGGCCTACAGCGATGCAGACCTGGCCGCGCGCCAGTGGGTGCAGGCGCAGATGCAGGCGCTGGGCATGGGCGCGACGCTCGACGCCGCGGGCAATGTCGTCGGCTATCTGCCCGGAAGCGAGGCGCTGCCGGCGCTGGCGCTCGGCTCGCACACCGACAGCGTGCCCGGCGGCGGCGCGTTCGACGGCGCGCTGGGTGTGCTGGCCGCGCTGGCCTGCGTGCGCACGCTGCGCAGCCAGGGTGTGAAGTTGCGCCACCCGCTGCTGCTGCTCAACTTTGCCGCCGAAGAGGCGACGACCGCAGCCAGCCCGCTCGGCAGCCTCTCCTTCACCGGCCGGCTCACCGCCGAGGCGCTCGACGGTCCGGCGTGGCATGGCGGCTCGACGCGCGCGCTGCTGACCGAACGCGGCTTTGACAGCGACGCGCTGGTCGCCAACCACCCGCCGCTGCCGCTTGCCGCCTTCCTGGAGTTGCACATCGAACAGGGCGATCAACTGCTGTCACCGCGCACGCCCATCGGCGTGGTCGAAGGCATTGTCGGCATCCGCCGCTATTATGTCACCTTTGAAGGCCAGGCCAATCACGCCGGCACGACGCGCATGGAACGCCGCCGCGATGCACTGGTGGCCGCCGCCCCCTTCATCACGACGGTTCGCGACGTGGCGGTTGCGCACGGCATCGTCGGCACGATCGGGCGCATCGATGTGCAGCCGGGCGCACCGAATGTAATCCCGGGCCACGTCACGCTCGATGTCGAAATCCGCGACATGGCGAATACGACCCTCGACCGCGCCGAACAGGTGCTGCACGATGCGGCCGCCGCAAGCGGCGCGCAGATGGTGCACGGCCATTGCAAGGAGCCGACGCCGGCCGATCCACGGCTGATGGCCGCCATCGAACGCGCCTGTGTGCGGCTCGACCTGCCGCACCGCGCGCTGCCTTCCGGCGCCGGCCACGATGCGATGAACATGGCAGCACTCTGCCCGTACGCGATGATCTTCGTGCCGAGCGAAGGGGGCATCAGCCATGCGCCGGACGAATTCACCCTGGCAGCAGAGTGCATCGCCGGCGGCCGCGTGCTGCTGGCGACGCTGCTCGACCTCGACGAAGGAGTGTAAAATATGCGCCAATCGATCGATCTGCTGCTCACCAATGCCGCACAGGTGATAACCTGCGCCGCGCCCGGCCCCAAGCGCGGCGCCGCACTCGCCGACGTGGGGCTGATGGAGGATGGCGCGGTGGCAGTCGACGACGGCGTGATCGTGGAGATCGGCCCGGCTGCGGCGCTCAACGCCCGCTATACACCGCGCACGCGGCTGGATGCGACCGGCAAGGTGCTTTGTCCGGGCTTTGTGGACTGCCACACGCACCTCGTTTTCGGCGGGGAGCGCGTCGCCGAGTTCGAGCGCAAGCTGGCAGGCGCCACCTATCAGGAACTGCTGGCCGCGGGCGGCGGCATCCTGTCCACGATGCGCGCCACACGCGCCGCCCCACTCGACAGCCTGGTGAGGACAGGGCAACGCCGGCTTGCTGCGCTGCTGAAATTGGGGACGACGACGGTGGAGATCAAAAGTGGCTACGGCCTCGACGCGGCCAACGAGCTGAAGATGCTGGCGGCCATCGAGCAACTTGCCGCAACGGCGCCGCTTGACATCGTCCCGACGTTCCTCGGCGCGCACGCCGTCCCGCCGGAGTATGCCGATCTTCCCGATGCTTATGTCGAGCTCGTCTGTAACGAGATGTTGCCGGCGGTGCGCGACTGGTGGGCGCGCTCGCGGTTCGCGGCTTCGGGCGTCCCGTTCTTCAACGATGTCTTCTGCGAAGCGGGTGTTTTCGATGTGCGGCAGACGCGTCGCATTTTGGAAGCGGGCCAACGCTTAGGGTTACGACCCAAGATCCACGCTGACGAGTTTGTAGCGCTGGGCGGGACCACCTTGGCCATCGAGTTAAACGCCATTTCCGCCGACCATCTCGACGCCACGCCACAAGCCGAGATCGCGGCGCTCGGCGCGTCGGCGACCCTCGCGGTGCTGCTGCCGGGCGTCAATTTTCACCTGGGCAGCGGCCGATTTGCCGCGGTGCGCGCGATGATCGAAGCCGGGGCCGGGGTGGCGTTGGCGACCGACTTTAACCCCGGTTCGGCGCCCATCCTCTCCTTGCCGCTGGTGATGGCGATTGCCTGCCGCTACCAGCGTCTGACGCCAGCCGAAGCGCTCAACGCAGCGACGATCAACGCGGCCTATGCGATCGGGCTGGGCGACCGGCTGGGTTCGCTGGAAGCAGGCAAACAGGCGGACGTGCTGATCGTCAACGCGCCCGACTATCGTCATCTGGTCTATTGGCTGGGTGAGAATCTGGTCGAAGGTGTGGTCAAGCGGGGAGAGGTGATGAGTAATGCGTGATGCGTAATTACTAATCCCGCATTACTCAATCACGCATTACTCAATTACTCATTACGTATCATTCATTATGCAACTGTCGGTCAACTTGTACAGGGAGCCGCCAACCCTGCCACCAATGATTGTGCACCGCCTCGGCATCCACCAGTGTTGCATCGTCGCCGCGCCCGATCAACGTCGCCGCCTGTGCGTAGCCTTGCTCGATCAGCGCGGGCGCATGACCAAAGTCAGTCGGCTCGATCGGATCATCCGTCCACAACGGCAAATAGTGCAGCCGCACACGCCGCGCCGTCTCGATAAGATGCAGGTCATGGTCGGCTTGAAGCCGAAGCATGGTGTTGACGGTCTGATTGATGAGCGCCGTCACCCCGCGCAGGCGCGGCGTGCGGACTTCCTTGTCGGGGCGATGCAAATGGAGCGCGTAGATTTCGGTGGCGTCACGTTCCAGGGCGACGCGCAGCGGTAAAGGCGTGACCGTGCCGCCGTCGACGTAGCGCTCGCCGTTGACCTCCCACGGCGGGTGCATGGGGGTGAGCGCTGTGCTTGCCATCAAGGCGTCGAGCACCCGGTCGCGTGGGTCGTCGCCAAAAACGTGCAACTGTCCGGTGCGGAGATGGGTGGCGGTGACATAGAGTTTGCTGCTCTGCAGATCCCCGAAGGTGAGCGCCGGCGTACAGCCGCTGGCTTGTAGAAACTCGTAAAAGCTGCGGTTATCGTACAGACTATCCTGGCCACTTAGAAAACGCCATACCACCCACATCTTGGCGCCGGGATAGACGCGCTCGGTGGTAACGTTGCGCCACACCTGGGCAGCGCGCTCGACCTCAGCCATCGTTGGCGCCATCGCCAGGAACGATCCGTTGAGCGCGCCTACGGAACAACCGACGATCAGATCTGGGACAATTTTGTTTTCCAGCAGCACACGCAGTGCGCCAACTTGCATGGCGCCCAACGAACCGCCGCCGCTCAACACAAACGCTCGCTTCAAGCGCCACCTCCCGCCGACCGCCGCTGCTCCTCGGCGCACTTCGGACAAAAGCGCGGGTCGGCCAATTCCTCCATGTGTTTGGTGCAGACGGCAAAAGTCACCTGGACTTGCCCGCGCAGGAAACGTTTTACAACTGTCGCTTCCAAGGCCAGGTCGCGCGAATTGCTGGCAATCAGTATCTCTGGCACTGGGCAGGCGTCGCAGTAACTGCGTTTCCAGGGGTGGGCGTTGGTGGGATTCGCCTCCAACAAACGGCACTCTTCTTTATTCTTGCCACGGAAATAGTCGCCGTAGAAGTAGCGACAGTTGACCGGTTTGTTCATAAGAACACTGTCATCGTAAAGAAAAAGAAGACTGCATCGTGGGGTGCAGTCTCAACCATAATCATTGACGCCGCGCAAAAATCAGTTTTTCCAGAAAGGTGACTGATCATCGTCGAAGTCGTCAAGGCCGTTATCAAAAGTGCCGCCCTGGTCGGAGTCATCCTCCATTTCATCGCGCAGCGATTCTGGATCGATGAAGAGGCGATCCGCCAGATTTCCGACGCGCTTGCTTTGCTCCGGCAGCAGGTAGCCGAATTCCTGCTCTAGCCCCAGCAAGGTCTCAAGCTCAGCTTCGAGCAGGTGATAGTCGCTGTGCGACAGCGCTTCCCCTGACCCGCCGGACATGCGGTGGCCTTCCAGGTACGACTCATAATCGGGACAGGTGTCTTCTTCCGGCGGCAATGCAAAGATGTCGTCTTCATCGTCGACCCAGGCGGTCGGCTCGGACAATTCCCATTCCGGCGTCGCTCGCTCTGCGCTGTCCGCGCGATTCTGCGCCCGGCTTGCGGCCTGATGTCCCACGGCCGTGGGCGAGACGCGGCGATCAAATGCGTAGCCGGCGCCATCTTCCTTGACGCGCAACATGCTGTACTTGTGCAACACCATGTGGAGGTCGTCCGGCGGCGCCACGCCGCTGAACAGATCGCGCCCAATCAGCAAAGCAGCCAACTCCCAGGTGGGGATCACCTTGTCGGCGCGGCGTAACGCAGTGACGATTTCCTCCGCCGCCAATGCCACCCGCATGTTCTGTTCCTGGATCGCCTCTTCGTCACGACTCTCGCGCGGCTGCAAGCGCACCAGATAGCTGCCCGCTTCCGCATCCTTCACCGTGATCATGATGTCATCACGGCCCTGGCCGCCCTGATAGTCGATCCATTCGCTAAACGCCACCCCCAACCGCAGCGACCACATCTTGCGCTCGATGGCAGCTTCTGCGCGGAGCGAAGGGCCACCCAACAATTCGACCGAAAGATGACGCAAATCGGGGCGATGATTTTGGAAAAACTGCGGGAAAAAGATGGCGTGCTCGAGTTCGTCGAGCAACAGATACCCGCGGCGCGCTTCTTCGGCGGCCAGCGGATGCCGGAAGGTGTTCCCTTGTAACAGATGCGAAAGCCAACCGAAACGGCTGGGCGCCACCGGCACTGCCTGATAGATATCGCGCACCGCACGATAGATAGCGCGGCGCGCGCCTGTCCCCAACGGTCGCTGGCGCCCAATGGTCGCAAGCAGCGCATCGATGGAAAGCGGCTGCTGGGAAGCGCTTAACGCGCGGGCGACGCACGTCGTATAACTTGGATATCGTTCTGACTTTGCCATACGCACCTTCTTTCCTATCTCGTCATCAGTCTGGGGAGATTATCCCACAGGATCTGCAAAATGTCTATTGTTCCGGCGAAAACGGGATGCGTCCCACAAATTGCGTTTTGCAAGCTGCTAAAGATGCGTTACGCTGCTCACCGTTCGATAGTGTACTCCTATTCAGGCAGTGTACTGTCGGACGGCTCACTTTATCATTGCATTTACCTTTCAATCCATCAAGAATTATTGCATTTATTTGGAGAAGTTTGATGCACGCTGACCCTTCCACCGCAGCAATGCCCGCGCCGGCCGAGACGAGGTTTATTACTGGGCTGCGCTGCTTACGCTGTGGCGCGGATTATGCACCCGCCGCCATTGAGTACGTGTGTGATTGCCGCCCCAACCGTGGCAGCGATCTCGGCACGCTCGACGTGCGCTATGATTATGCAGCCGTGGCGCGCAGCTTGACGCCCGCCGACTTGCAGGCCGATCCGGATCGTTCGATTGGGCGTTTCTGGCCGCTGCTGCCGATTTCTCAACGCACCAGCCTGCCGCCACTGCCGGTGGGCGGCACGCCGTTGCTGGCCGCGCCCCGTCTGCGCCGCCAACTCGCGCTGCCCAACCTCTGGCTCAAAGATGATGGCCGCAATCCGAGCGCATCGTTCAAGGATCGAGCGTCTGCCATCGCCGTGGCGCGCGCGCAGGCGGCAGGGCGCGCCATCGTGGCAACGGCGAGTACGGGCAATGCCGCGGCCGCGTTGGCAGGACAGGCGGCCGCGGCAGGACAGGCGACCGTCATCTTTGTGCCCAAGAGCGCGCCGCCCGCCAAGATCGCGCAACTGCTCGTCTATGGCAGTACCGTGTTGGCAGTAAACGGCAGCTATGACGACGCGTTCGACCTGTGCACAGAAGCTTGTCTGGAGTTTGGCTGGTACAACCGCAGCACCGGCTACAACCCCTACATGACCGAAGGGAAAAAGACCGTCTCTTACGAAATTGCGCTGCAACTGGCGGAGCAGAGCGGCGCAACCGCGCACGACCCCAACCGGCTGGTGACGCCTGACGCGGTCTTCGTCTCGGTCGGCGATGGTTGCATCATCGGCGGCGTGCACAAAGGCTTCAAGGACTTGCTGACGCTGGGCTGGATCGATCACATGCCGCGTATTTACGGCGTGCAATCCGCGCTCAGTCCCGCTTTGTACAACGCCTGGCGCAGCGGCGCTGAGCTTCCCGCGCCGGTGCACGCCACCACACGCGCCGACAGCATCAGCGTGGACGCCCCGCGCGATGCCGTCAAAGCTCTCGCGGCCGTGCGCGAAACCGGCGGCGCCTATCTCCTGGTCGATGACAGCGCGATCTTGCAGGCGATCCTTCCGCTGGCGCGGTTGGGCGGGGTTTTTGCAGAGCCGGCCGGCGCCGCCAGTTATGCCGGGCTGCTCCAGGCGATGCACGAGGGGTTGGTGCAGCAAAACGAAACGATCGTCGTCATCAACACCGGCAGCGGCTTGAAGGACGTGCGCGCGGCCATGGAAGTGACCGGCGAGGTGCGCGCGATCGAGCCGGACCTGGCGGCCGTGCGCGCGGCGCTGCAATTGTAAACCGCTGACTTAGAGACTGTTTGAAAAGCCCCACCACGAAGCTACAAGGGGCACGAAGATGAGAATCGCAGAGACGGCTTCCAGGTGCTTCTTTGCGCCGCTTTGCGTACTTCGTGTCTTCGTGGTTACTTTTCAAACAGTCTCTTAGAAATAGCTTCGACGCAGAGAAACGCAGAGGAGTTCCTTGAAAAGCGATTCTTGCTTTTCTCTGCGAGCCTCCGCCTCTCTGCGACTCTGCATTAAAATAAGGAACTTTTCAAACAGATCCTACGGGCGCAGCAGCACCTTGCCTTTAGTCTGACGCGCCTCAATGTACGCGTGCGCCTCCGCAGCTTCGGCCAACGGAAAGACGCGGTCGATGCGCACGTCGAGTTCGCCGCGTTGCACCCAAGCAAAGAGTTCGCCGGCGCGCTGCAAAAGCTCGTCACGGCTGGCAATGTAGGCGCCCAAACTCGGCCGCGTCAGATAGAGTGACCCCTTCTGATTGAGAATCTGCGGATCGAACGGCGCCACCGGCCCGCTGGCCTGTCCCCACAGCACCATGAGGCCGCGCGGTTTCAGACAATCCAGCCCACCGGCAAAAGTGCTCTGCCCCACCGCATCATAGACGACATCGACGCCGGCGCCGCTGGTGAGCCGTTTTACCTCGCTCGCGAAATCAGTTTGCGTGTAGATGATCACCTCGTCGGCGCCGGCGCTACGGGCGAGCGCGGCTTTCTCCTCCGTGCCGGCCGTCGTGATCACGCGTGCGCCGGTGCGCTTGGCGAGCTGCACCAGCAGGCGCCCTGTGCCACCTGCCGCGGCATGGATCAGCGCGGTGTGATGGCCGGCAAGTGCAAAGGTGCTGAACGCCAGATAATGCGCAGTCATCCCCTGCAACATCAGCGCCGCGGCCGTGTCCATGGCAAGGCTGGTTGGCATCAGCACGAGCTTGGCCGCCGGCGCAAGCGCGTACTCGGCGTAGGCGCCGTTGACCATACAGTAGGCGACGCGTGCGCCGGGTTTGAACTCGGTGACATCCGGGCCAATCGCATCCACGACGCCGCTTGCTTCCATCCCTGGCGTAAAGGGCAGCGGCAGCTTATATTGTCCTGACCGCTGATAGATGTCAATGAAGTTCAGCCCGGCATACTCGATCTTGATGCGCGCCTGACCCGGCCCCGGTTCGGGCACAACGATCTCCGTGAGGATCAGCTTATCCAGGCCACCTGTTTCTCGAATTTGAATGGCCTTCATCACTTTTTCCATTGCCATTTTCTCCGTAAATCAATCTCTGAATCAGCAGGTTTATAAGATGTCAAGGGTATTGTTCAGGCGCAAAAATAGACCACGGATTTTGCGGATTAGACAGATTCTCACGGATTGCATCCGAAAATTATCCGGATTTATCCGTCTAGTCCGTGGCCTATAGAGCCAGGCTGAACAGTTACCAGCGCGGATTAAAACAGGGGAAATTAGCAAAAATCAGTTCGATCCGCTAAATCCGCGTGCTATGCGTAGTTCAAGCGATGCTTGTGCTCACGCCGCCAGCCAACGCTTTTCCAGCTTGCAGATCATGGTGTAGGCCGGATCGAAGACGTTGCCGACCTCGTAGTCGACGGCCTGGCCGAGCAGCGTCTGCGCATGGATCGGCGACAGACCGTACTCCTCCTGGAGCCAACGCGCCAACTCGGTCGTGGCATGTTGCAGCGCCTGATCGAGCGGACGCGCGTTGCCGGCAGTCAGAATGTGGCTCGCTGTCTCGCCGCGCGGCCAGGCAATCCGCCGCCCCTTCTGCAGATCCACCGTGAAGCGTACATCGCAGGAAATCTCGACGCCTGTGCCCGCGATCTCGCCTGCGCCCTGCACCGCGTGGCCATCGCCCAGGAAGAAGAGCGCACCCGGCGCAAAGACGGGAAAATAGACGGTGACGCCGGCGACGAAGCCGCGGTAATCCATGTTGCCGCCTTGCGGGCCAGAGGTAGCGGTGGAGATGGCCTCGCCGTCGGCGGGCGCCACGCCAAAACAGCCCAACATTGGCGCCAACGGCAGCACCATCCCGCCGGGCACTACGGGATCGCGCAAAGTTGCCGTCCCTGCGGCTACATCGACATGCCACTCGCCGCGGCGGCGCGTGCCCGCGGGCGGCCACGGCAGTTCCGCCACAAAGCTCGGATCGACGACGTTTGGCGCCAGCATCACACCACTCCAGCCGTAGGTGCGATTGGGCGTGATGGCGTCGAGATGCACGACCAACGTATCACCCGGTTCGGCGCCTTCAACGAAGAAGGGGCCGGTCATGGGATTGCCGGGCGGCGTCACCTGGCGGCGTTCGGCGTCGATGCCATGCGCGTCGACGGTGGTCGTATGCACGGCGTCGCCCGGCGCCAGCCTCAAAACCGGTGGCACAGTCGCCAGGACGTTGAAGTAGTGCGACGGCGTAAAAGTATGGATGGTCATAGCTGCCCCTTTTTTTGTAAGTTTCAGTAGTTCAAGATTTGGTCTCACACGAAGTCACAAAGTTAAAGATAGCGTCCTTTGTGCTCTTGGTGGTTTTGTGTGAGTTTCGTGAAGTACTGAGTTTTGTAGAACTGTACCACAAAAAAGGGTGTGCGACCGAGATCTGCACACCCAAAATGATCGTATGAAATTGTCGGAGCATCTATTCAGCTACATAGAAGTAGCACGCGGATGACGCAGATTTGACAGATCGCTGCGGATTCGATCAGCGAAAACCTGCCTGATCCGCGTCATCCGCGTGCCATTGCTTGACCGTTTCGGTTGTGAAACGGCCCAGGAACGGTGGAGTGCGGTCCACCGTTCCTGCTAGGCCGCGACAGCCAAATCCACTTCTTCCTCAGGCGCCGATTCTGCCGCGCGCGCCTGCGCCTTTGGCTCCAGCACGATGGGCAATCCGTGCCGGTCGCGCACGAGGCGATCAATTTCCGCGGAAAGATCGCGATTCTCCATCAAAAAGCTTTTAGCGTTTTCGCGCCCTTGCCCCAGACGAATATCCCCATAGCTGTAAAACGCGCCGCGCTTCGAGACGATCTCTTCGGCGACTGCGAGGTCAAGCATGTCGCCGGCCGCGCTGATCCCCTCGTTGTACATGATGTCGAACTCGGCGACGCGGAAAGGCGGCGCCACCTTGTTCTTCTTCACCGTGACGCGCGTCCGGTTGCCGACTACCACGTCCGCCTGCTTGATGCCTTCGATGCGGCGAATGTCGAGCCGAACGCTGGCGTAGAACTTGAGCGCCATGCCGCCCGACGTGGTCTCCGGGTTGCCAAACATGATGCCGATCTTCTGGCGCAACTGGTTGGTGAAGATCAGGCACGTGTTGCTGGCCTTGACGATGCCGGTGAGCTTGCGCAGCGCCTGGCTCATCAAGCGCGCCTGCAAGCCGACGTGGCTGTCGCCCATCTCGCCCTCGATCTCGGCGCGCGGCACCAACGCGGCCACGCTGTCGATGACGACCACGTCCATCGCGTTGGAGCGCACCAGCGCTTCGGCGATCTCCAGCGCCTGCTCGCCGGTGTCCGGCTGGCTGACGTAGAGGTTGTTGATATCGACGCCGATCTTGGCCGCGTAAGCGGGATCCAGCGCGTGCTCGACATCCACAAAGCCGCAGATGCCGCCGCTGCGCTGCGCTTCGGCAATGGCGTGCAGACAGATAGTGGTCTTACCGGAGCTTTCCGGCCCATAAATTTCCACGATGCGCCCGCGCGGCAACCCGCCGACGCCGAGCGCAATATCCAGGCTCAAGCTGCCGGTGGGGATCGATTCGACGTTGAGTTTCGTGGCATCGCCCAGCTTCATAACGATGCCTTCTCCATATTTCTTGTTTAAGTTGGCAAGGGTGGTGTCAAGCGCCTTGACTTTTCCACTCTCCATAATGCTCTCCTGCTTTAACTCTTGCTTACGCGCCGGTGGCATGAGAAATCCTTTCGTTGCGATCGTGGGTGGGTAAGCGCTCTTGTGCTCACAAAGAGAAATCATCTTTTCAACAAAGGACAGTATAGCACAAATGTTCTCATTTTGTCAAACTATTTTGCCTGCTTTTGACGCGTAAACCGTGGCCTTTTATTCGTGTTGCACAAGCATCGTTTTTTTTGACAGTTTGCCCAGCGTCCTTATAATCGAACATATCGCACACCGATGGTGCGTCCTGTCCACAAAGCCGCTTCATAAACGTTCGATTGCTTTCCCCTGCTTGCGAATGCCACACCTGCAAGACAACACAACTGGACAATATCTGTGTATCGACGCAAATTGAACCGAGCCTGGGATACGTTGAGGTCGATGCCGATGCCAGCCATCGCATCCGACCGGCTGGTCGATCTCCATAACGATCTGACCCACTACGATACGACGATTTCACTGGAATTGCGTGAATTTTTGCGCGGAAATGCGGTCAATCGTGGGCGTCTATTGGTCGACGCAGAGTTGGAAGAGACGCTGCGCACCTTCAAGACAGAGACATCGGCAGAGGTCGAATGCCGCCGGGATATGTTGCGCTACAAACGCCGCATCGACGATGTGGTGATCGAGCTGCTGCGGATGCTCGACGAGCGCCCCGCCACGCGGCGCAACGCCAGGATGGAAAAGAAAGAAGCGATCTAACACACCTGCGACGCTGGATCGGCGGCGCTAGATCGGCGGCGTCAGCTCTGCATCGCGTGCGAGCAGATCCGCCAGGGTCTCGCGGCGCTGAATCAACTGCGCCTGGCCCTGCTCCAGCCAAAGGACGGCGGGTTTGCGCGCACCGTTGTAGTTGCTCTGCATCGCCAGGTGGTAAGCGCCGCTCACCGGGATGGCAAGCAACTCCTGCGCCTGCACGTCGGGCATGAGGAGGTTCTCGATCAAGATGTCCCCACTCTCGCAAAAAGGCCCGGCAATCCAGACCCTATCAGTAAATTCCCGCCCCAGCCCAGCCACCGGCAGCGCGCTGTATCGCGCGCCGTAGAGCGCGGGGCGAGGGTTGTCGGCCATGCCGCCGTCGATGAAAAGCCAGCGCCGTGCGGACGTCTGTTTGGCGGCGCCCACGGTGTAGACGGCGACGCCGCCGCGCGCGATCAGGCTGCGCCCCGGCTCCAGGTGCAGCGCGGGCAGCGCAAGCCCGCGCTGGCGACAACCTTCCACCACAGCGTGAGCCACAAAGCGCACATAGTCTTCCAGATCAGGCTGCGGCAAGTCGTCTTCGTGATAGGCCACGCCCCAGCCGCCGCCAGGCGAGAGCGCGTGCGGCTGCCAGCCGGTGGTCGCAGCTAATTCGGCGACCAGGTCAAGCACGATTTCCAACGCCGGGCCGATCGGCGCCGGGTCGTGAAAGTGCGAACCTTGATGAAAATGCAGCCCGCTGAGCAGAAACCCGTGTTGCAGACAGTGCCGCACCGCGGCCATCACCTCTAACGGCGACATGCCAAATTTGCTGTCCTCCTGTCCCGTCTGGCGATAGGCATGGGTGTCGACCGCCACCCCCGGCCGCACGCGCAGCCAGAGCGCGGGCGGGGTCGCACTGGCCTGCAAGCGCGGCGTCAACCGATGCAGCTCCGCCAGGTTGTCCACAACAATCACCGCCGCGTGCGCAACGGCCGCATCCAGATCCGCGTCACTTTTGTTGACGCCATGCACGAGGATGCGCGCACGCGGAACGCCCCCGGCCACGGCAATGCCGATCTCGCCGGCCCCCGTGCAATCCACCCACAGATCGTGGCGCTGCGTCCACTGCCCTATGGCGCGTGAAAGGTAAGCTTTGCCGGCATAGGTCACGGCGGCTTCACCCGGATAATGGCGCGCCAGTGCGCGCTGATAGGCCTGGGCAGCGGCGTCGAGGGTGGCGGCGTCGAAACAGTAGAACGGCGTGCCATACGCCGCGGCCAACGCGTGTAAGCTGCAACCGCCGATCGTCAATTCAGCGCTGTTGGCTGTAAGCGCTGACGATGCAACGGTGACGGTGCGTGGAAAGAGCGCCAGGCGGCGTTCCACCAGAAGAGACGCCATAAAAGAAGGTGGGATGACAGATTCGTGCATGATGACCTACGCTGGTTCGAAAAGCACAAGAATGATGCCAACCAGCGTCACGCCAATGCCGGTCAGCGTTGCCAGGCTGGGGATTTCCCCCAGCAGCAAAATGCCCAGCAAGATGCCGCCGGTGACTTCCTGGGTGGCGATCAAGTTGACGTTGGTGGCGCGCATCCGGCGCAGCGCGGCGTTGTAGAGCGTGTGTCCCACGCCCAGCGGGATCACCGCCAGCGCGACCACGCTCAGTATCGCCGGCAACGTGTAGCCGCGTGCGGAGAAGTTCAGCGCGGCCAGAGGCAGCAGCCACAGCCCACCGGCCAAATAGATGGCGCCCGCATAAACCAGCAACGACACGTGATGGCGCTGACGGTGTCCAGCGATGCTGTAGATGGCAAAAGTGACGGCGCTCAATAAAGCCAATGCATCGCCGATCAGCATCGTACGGTCGAAGCGCGGTTCAAAGCCCGCCATAATCGCCACACCCGTAACGGCGATCACGATGCCTGTCCACTGTCGCGGCTTCAGGGTCTCGCCCAAGAGCCACCACGACAAAAGCGCCGAGAAAATCGGCGCTGTATAGACAAGGGCGAGGCTGTGCGCGATCGTGGTGAAGCTGAGCGACCCGATGTAGGCGCCAAAATGGATGGCGGCCACCAACCCGACCAGCACAAACATCGGCCAACGCGCAGGCGCGGCCAGGCGTTCTCCGCGCAAAGCTGCGACGCTCAACACGAGCAGGCCCGCCAGCAGCAGCCGTCCCGCCGCAATTTCATAGCTGGAGAGACTCACCGCGGCCCAGCGCACCAGCACAGGACTCGTGCTGAAAAAGAGCACCGCCGCCCCGACCAGCAACAGGCCACTACGCGACGCCGCCGTGCTCACGTCCGTAGGGGACTCGGGCACGGCGGGTGCTGGCGGCGCAAGGTCGGGGCGGTCGTTCACTATCGATCGGGCAGAGGGTGGATGGGACTACAACCCCATGGTAAACAGGGAAGCCACCATACTGAAAACCATGCTAAACACGATCAACAGGCTGACGCCATAGAAGATTTTCTCGTTGCGTGATAATTTTCTGCGGGCCATGTGACGTATGCACTCCTTTACGACAGAATCATTTCCAAAGGCATGAATTATACCATAGCTGCCCACAGGTGAGCATACTTCAGCCCACTGCCAGTGTTAAATAACACAACGCGCTCATCCGGTTTGATCCACCCCTCTGCCAACAGATGAATCTGCGCGGCGAGGGTGGCGGCCCCTTCCGGCGCGGGAAAGACGCCGCTTGTGCTGCCCATCGTGCGCGCATACTGCAACATCTCCGCATCGGTGACCGTCAGCGCCACACCGCCGCTCTGCCGGATCGCACGCAGGATGAGGAAGTCGCCGATGGCGATGGGCACGCGCAGCCCGTCAGCCACCGTTTTGGCGTCCTCCTACAATTCAGCGTGCTCGACGCCCTGTGTAAATGCCCGCACGATGGGCGCACAGCCGCTGCTTTGCACCGTGACCATGCGGGGCCGTTTTGCGCCGATCAGCCCCATCTGTTCCATTTCGTCGAAGGCCTTCCACATGCCGACCATCCCCGTGCCGCCGCCGGTGGGGTAGATGACCACGTCGGGCAGTTCCCAGTTCATCTGCTCGGCCAGCTCGTAGCCCATCGTCTTTTTGCCCTCGACCCGGTAAGGCTCCTTGAGCGTGCTGACGTCGAACCAGCCATGCGCGGCGACGCCTTCGCGCACTTTGGCGCCGCAATCGTTGATCAGGCCATCGACCAGCGTCACCTGCGCGCCCAATTCGCGACACTCCACCTGGAAGAGGCTGGGCACATCCCTGGGCATGTAGACGTGGGCAGGCAGTCCGGCCGCCGCGGCGTAGGCGCTCATCGCGCAGGCAGCGTTGCCCGCGCTGGGGATCGCCAGGGCGCGTGCGCCCAACTCATAGGCGCGGCTGACGGCCACCGCCAACCCGCGCGCCTTGAACGAGGCCGTCACATTCAGCCCCTCGTCTTTGATGTACGTCTGCGCACAACCGATTGCCTCGCCCAGCCGTTTGGCATGATGGAGCGGCGTCCAGCCTTCGCCCAGCCGGAGCATGGCCCACGCGTGCTGCACGGGGAGTACTTCCTCGTAGCGCCAGAGACTCGGCGCGCGGCCGCGCAGCGCTTCCTTGGTAAGAGTCAACGCCGCCGCGCCCAGGTCATAGCGCGCCAGCAGCGGTTTGCCGCAGTCAGTGCAGAGGTTGAGTAGATGGTTCGGATCGTAATGCTTGCCGCAATTGCCACATTCCAGATGGGTAAGCGTAGATTTAGTTTGGGTCATGTCATTCTCTCAAACAGGTGCTGATCAGGGAGAAACGCCAATCAAAACAAGCAGCACAGCCGGCGTGCCGCGGCCATGTCGCAAGACATTGTAGAGTTCGCCTTCATAGTAACTGACGCCAGAGGACATTTCGGCCGACAGCGCCTTCATGGGCAGGATTTCGATGCCGACATCGATCACGTTGCCGATATAAAAGGCCATGTGCTTGACGAAGAGGTCGTAAGCGACAAACGAGTATTTGCCAAACTGCACCTCAACTGCAATCCGATCCTTGACAAAATCAGTCTGGTTGTAGGAAAAGATCGGCGTCTTGCCGGCCGCGATAATCGCTTCCTTCTGGGTTTCAGGCGACAACGTCATCGTTTTCCGAACGAGCTCTTGATCGGCTGTCACCCAATAGGAAGTCCTCGATTCCTCCCAATCAAGCTTGTTGAAGCCACGTTTGAAGGCATCGTTGAACGCCCGGGGGCTGTACAACATTTTTCCTGGTGTGCGCTTCTCCGCAGAGACCTTCGTCCGGCAGATACCGGCATCGACTGTCTCGATAACACTTTTGATCTCTCCCCACAAGTGCGGTTTATGAACAAGAATATGTTCTTGTCCATTCAGATGAGAGTAAATCTCTGCGACATTCATTATTTGGGCTTCCGCTCCAGCAATGCCGATTGTTTCACCTGCTGCCATTCATCTGGCGCCTGAGATACTTTTTCACGACCAGAAGGTTGGTGCACTGGGGTTCCAAGGGGGCGCACCTTCAGCGTTCCGGTGCTCCATTGTAGAATACGCTCGCGCGCAACCCGGCAATAATTAGAATCCTGTTCGCTGGCTATTGCTCGCCTGTCATGCCGCAAAGCGCCGACAATCGAAGTTCCGACGCCGCCGTATGGGTCAAACACAGTATCATCCGGATTGGTCATTGCCAGGACGCATCGTTCTACCAACTCGACAGGAAACTGGCAAGGATGTTCCGTTTTCTCAGGATGATTCGACTTCACATTGGGAATATCCCACAAGCATGTCTCCCATTCCTCTGCCATCAACTGCCAAATATCTGACGGGTTTTTGCCTTTAGGATTGCCGGAAGGTTTACCGGCATTAGGACCTTTGAAATGTCGTTTTCCTGGATACTTTGAAGGCACACGCACATCGTCTAGATTGAACGTGTACTGGTCAGACTTAGTAAACCAGAGCAACGTCTCATATCGGCCGGAAAACCGTTTGGATGCATGCAGTCCATGTCCAAAATGCCAAACGATGCGATTACGAAGCTTCATACCCAGCCGCTTGAAGATTGGGTAATAGTAGATGTCGAGTGGAAAAACTTCCCCATTTTGAACGAAGTTGCCCACTTGCCAGCAAACACTACCGGTATCAGCCAACTTCGCAATCATTTGAGCGATCACACGCTCTTGATCTGCGAGATATTGTTCAATGGTGACACGCTTCTCATAACTCTTGCCTATATTGTAGGGGGGGTGATGTGATCACCAAGTCAACCGACGCATCCGGCATTTGAGCGAGCAGTTGCGTCGTTTCGCCTTCAAACAGGACGACCCGGGCGTCCGGTGCATAGGTATCATGGATATTTATTTCGCCCACCACATAAAGCGGCTCTTGGAGTTGCTTCGCCATATTATCCGCCCTCTTATTCCAGATAAATTGAGGTCATTTTGCAGGAGTATAGCACAAAAGAGCTAGAAAATAGGAATGCATCAAAATCCAATAGCAACACCGTTCATGCCTGCTGCCACGCCGCCGGATTCACGATGTCCGCCGGTCGTTCGCTGCGGAAGAAGGCGAGCAGCCGATCCATCGCCATTTCCTCCATGCGGCGACGCCCTTCACGCGTGACCGACGCCGCGTGCGGCGTGGCGACGACCGCGGGATGGATGCGCAGCCGATTTTCCAGCGCGGGAGGCTCGGCCGCAAAGACATCCAGACCGGCGCCGGCCAGGTGACCGCGATCCAGCGCATCGAGCAGCGCGGCTTCGTCCACCAGCGGCCCGCGTGCCAGGTTGAGCAGGTAGCTGCCCGGCTTCATCGCGGCGATGCGCTCGGCGTTCATCAGCCGGATGGTTTCAGGCGTGGCCGGCGCGTGCAGGGAGAGAAAATCGGCCTGCCCGATCACTGGGTCGAGCGGCGCGAGCGTGACGCCCAGCGCAGCCGCCGCGGCTTCGTCCAGATACGGGTCATAGGCGAGCACGCGCATCTGGAAGGCCAGCCGGCAGATTTCAGCGACGCGCCGGCCGATGCGGCCAAAGCCGACCAGCCCCAGCGTCTTGCCGCACACCTCATCGCCGACCAGCACACCCGTACGCGGCCCCCAGCGACCGGCAGCAAGATTGTCGGCGCCGGGCTTGAGCCGCTTGGCCAGCGCCAACAGCATGGCGACCGTGTGTTCGGCGGTCGATTCGGTCGGCCCGTCCGGCGTGTTGACGACGACGACGCCGTGCGCAGTCGCCGCGGTCAGGTCGATGTTGTCGACGCCGATGCCGGTGCGGGCGATCAAACGCAGGTTGGGACAGGCGTCCATCATCGCGCCGTCGTACCGCAGCAGCGACGAGGCGACGATGGCCTGCGCGCTGGCGGCATTGGCGTAAATCGGCGGCGCGGCCAGCGCGCGCGTCACCTGCACACCGGAGGGCAGCCGCGCCAGCACGGCATCGGATAGCGGCGCTTCCAGCCAAAGGTGGGTGAATGATGGCAACGGCATGAGTTCTCCTTTCTCAATAGGTTGTGGGCTGAGACGCAATATCAGCAGTTCACGCTGTCGATGGTCATGGCGCATCCCGCCGCAAGCGCGCCACGATTCCATCGTCCTCCCATTCGCCGCTTTCGACGAATCCCATGCTGGCATACAGGCGTCTGGCAGCCAGATTGGCCGGCTGGTAGGAGAGCGCAAATGCTCGGAAACCCTGTTCGCGCGCCAGCAGATCAAGCGTAGCATTGATCGCCTGGCGGCCATAACCCCGCCGCTGGTGTTGCTGATCCACCAGAATGCCACCCAGCCAGCAACTGCCGTCCGCCGGGTCGACCGCCCACATCAGAAAGCCGATCGCCTGCGCGTCGAGGAGCATGGCCAGTGGGCGCCACAACTCGCCATAGCAGCAGAGCGCCAGGTAATAACCTGGCTCGGCCACAAACGCGCGTTGCGCCGCGGTGACTTGCAGCGCATAGACCGCGCGCCAAGTTTCCTGGGTGACGGGTGCGACGGTGATTGCCGTCCCAGTCGATTGGGCGCTGCGGTTGACGTGCATGGCATGGAGTGTAGAAAGCATTGGCTGCCTTGTCAACTGTCCAGCAGGAAGCAGATGTACTTCACGGTTGCGACAGAAAACGTCCCCGGCACGGTGCACAAACGTTTGGGTCTTGCCGAGGTGCGCGCTTCCAGACGCTGCGGGGATTCGACCGCATAGATATGCTTCTTCGCCGACGTGGTGATTTTCGATCCGCAGACCATCGGCGACCGCGCCACCTTTGCCGACTCGCATCAGCTCTCGACCGGCGTTGCGGATGTGTGGGTCAACGGCGTGCGCGTGCTGGCGGAGGGCGCTCACACCGGCGCCCGGCCAGAACGCATCGTCGACGGGCCGGGACGCAAAAGCTACCTATTCTGTGCGGCCGCGCGCTGCTGATCCGCTTCCAGCGTGGCGGAGGTGTAGTTGCGCAGCCGAGGGTAGCGCCAGGCGATCACGCCGGCCATCGCAATCGTGGCGACGCCGCCGCTGACGATCGCAAAGGGCACGCCCAAAAGCGCGGCGATAAGCCCAGCTTCTAGCTCGCCAAGCTGCGGGCCGCCCATAAAAAAGATCTGATTGATGCCGGTCATGCGTCCGCGCAGGCGGTCGGGCGTCATCACCTGGCGGATGGTCTGGCGGATGACTGTCGAGACGGTGTCGCTGGCGCCGACAAACATAAAGAGCAGATAGCTGATGGCAAAGCTGGTGGAGAGTCCAAAGAGCGCCGTCGCCAGCCCGTAGAGCGCCACGCTGCCGAGCAGCACTGTCCCCTGCCGATAGATATCCTTGCGCAGCGAAATGGCGGAGCTGGCAATCAGCGAACCGACGGCGTCGGCGGTGGCGAGGATGCCGTAGCCCTGCGCGCCGACGTTGAGAATCTGCCCGGCGACCAGCGGCAGCATCGTGCGCGCCGAGCTGAAGAAGGTGGCGAAGAAGTCGAGCAACATGCTGCCCCAGATAATGCGCGTGCCGCGCACAAAACGCCACCCTTCCGCAATCGCCTTGACGTTGAGACCGGTGTCCACCGCGGCGCGTCCTCCACGATAGCGCAGCAGCGCCAGCGCCACAATGATCGCCCCAAACGACAGCGCATTAACGACGTAGACCCACCCGACATTGAGGCGGCTCATCATCAGGCCGGCCAGCGCCGGCCCGGTGATCGTCGCCGCTTGAAAGACGATCGAGTTGAGGCTGATGGCGTTGGTCAGGTGTTCGCGCGGGACGAGGTTGGGGATCAGCGACTGGAAGGCCGGCCCCGAAAAGGCCGCCGTGGCCGAGGTCAACGCAGTAAGCAGATAGATCACCCAGAGCGCGTCGTGGCCGGCGAAGTTGGCCACGGCCAGGCTGAGCGCCAGCCCGGCCGCGACGGCGTTGGTCCAGATCAGGAGGGTGCGCCGGTTGGCGATGTCGGCCAGGTTGCCGCCGATCAGCGCAAAGAGCGCAATTGGGATCACACGCACCAACCCCACGCCGCCCAACCCCAACGCCTCCGGGCTTAGCGCCAACGAGCGTCCGAAAAAGGGAATCGAGAGCGTGGCGCCGGCCAGCAGCGTGTAGATGTGCCAGTTGATGGCGACCAACTGCATCTGTGTGCCGACGATCGAGACAAAGTTGCTCGCCCAGACCAGCCGGAAGTCGCGATGGCGGAGCGCAACGAAGCGCTCGACCGGCTCCGCCATCAGGCGCGCTCGACGTACTCGCCGGAGCGAGTGTCGATTCTGATGATGTCGCCTTCCTTGACGAAGTCGGGCACCTGAATCTCGGCGCCAGTTTCGATCGTGACCTTTTTCATCACCTTGCCGGAGGTGTCGCCGCGCAGCATGACAGGCGCATCCACCACCTTCAAGGTGACAAAGTTCGGGATTTCCACCGAGAGCACCTTGCCGCCATCCTCCGTCAACAGCACGATCATGTCGTTTTCCTTCATCCACGACATGGTGTCCTCGAAATCTTCTTTGGGCAACGCGATCTGATCGAAGTTCTCGTTATCCATGAAGTGATAGGAAGTTCCGTCGTCGTACAGATATTGCGCGTCGCGCGTCTGCGTGGTGATGACATCGATCTCCGAGCCGGCGCGTACACGGTCTTCGATGGTCTTGCCGCTGTCGAAGTTCTTGAGCTTCATGCGCACCATGGCGCGCCAGTTGCCCGGCGCGATATGCTGGTACTCGACAACGCGGTGAATTGCACCGTTATAGCGAATCAACATTCCTTTGCGAAGATCTGAGGTCGTAGCCATTGGGTTCTCGTTTCCAATCGTGCGCGGCGAGCGCAAAAATCCTGGGCCAATGCACAAGGTTGGCCTGCTATCGAATCATTTGATTGGGCTTGATTATACCTGCCAGCGGCGAGAGGGAAAATATGACAGGGTGATAAAGATGGGTTTTGGGATAAAGCAGGCTGTTGCGTTTGCTTGGCAGGCCTGCCGACAATGACATTTGACAACAATGTCGTTCATCCCACCGTCCTAATGGATAAAGTGGACGGTGGGATGAACGGGTGTTAAACCAGACAACTGGACCGTAAACGCGCCACCCTCAGCTTACACCTTGCGCCAACTGACGCGCCTGCTCAATGATCTCAGCGTGTTCCACGCGCGTTTGCGGCCACCCGATCACCGCAGCGATCTCGCCAGGCGTGTACGCCGCCAGCTCGGCAAAGGTGCGCACGCCCGCTGCCTTCAGCCGTTGGTCGAAGACCGGGCCGATGCCAATGATGCGCGTGAAATCGTCTGCTTCGGCCGGCGCGGCAGAGGTGGGCGCGATTGGCGGCGCTTCTTCAGCGCCTGCGTCCGCAGCATCAGTTGTTGGCGGCGCTGCCGGCAGCACAATCGTCGTAGGCGACTCGGGCGCCGGCTGTATGGTCGCTTCCACCGGCACGATTGCGGCGCGTGACTCTGCGGCTTCCTCCGCCGGCTCAGAGGGGGCAGGCGCCGCGGCTGACACGGAAGGTGTGGGCTTGCCCAATTTCAGGAACTTCACAAGCATGGCGCCGACGCCGAAGGCGGTAAGAATCAGCGCACCCAGGAAGGCGAAGAAGCCAAAGCAACTGCCGAGGATCCACAAAAACACCAGGATCGAGGCAGGTGCCATGATGCCGATCACAGTGCGCCAGGGCTGCGGCCAATGTCCCCCGCTACGCGATCCAGCCACGCGCACATCGATGCGGCGACCGATTTCATCGCCGACGACAACCGTGCCAACCAAATTGATCGCCACAAAGAGCAGGCCCAGCAGCACAGCCGGCGGTCTGAAGCAGACGGTGATCCACAGCAGTCCAATCACGGCCAGGCCAAAGAGATTGAAGATCAGACCCACGGCAAACGCCAGCGCGGTGCGCTCGGCCAGCAAGCTACGCGTCTCTTCCACCAGCGCGGGTCGCCATTTGAGCAGCAGCCACGCGGTCAACACCGCCACACCCAACACCAGCAGCCCACGCAAGACGCGTCCAACCAACGCCAGGAAAAGTTCGGCTGGGGTCGGCTGCGACTGCACAGGCATCCCTTGCACATTAGCCGCGCCCGGCAAGGGAACGAACGCAGGCACTGCCGGCAGGTTGATGGCAGGACCACGCAGCAGGCTACCTTCGACCACTGCGCCGCGATCCTGCTGAACTTCGCCGCTGACGACGCTGATGTCACCCGTCACAACGGCCTCGCCACCCAGCTTGACATTGCCGCCTGTCGCCGCGATCGAGCCGTCGACCCTGCCGTCGATCTCGACATCGCCGCCGATAGAGGTGATGCTGCCTTGCACGACGCCGTCGCGCTTGACCTCTATGTCGCCGCCGTAAACGACCAGGTTGCCATGGATCGCGCCGCCGCGTTCAACCCTGACATCGCCGTTGTAGACCACGACATCGCCGTCGATAGTCTGTCCACTGCGCACGGTAAGGTCGTCGTTGATAACATGATTCTGCGCAACTATCGGCAGACCCGCAGCCTGCGGCGCTGCTGCTTGCGACGACGACACAAAGGCGAGCAGTGACGACAGGGTTGTCACCAGGGCAACCATCACCAGCCAGGTTCGATTTTGTTTGAGCAACATGGTGTAGCGCATAAAGCTTTCCTATTGGCAGCGTTGGAGGAGGCGAGCAACCAAGGACAAACATCGCCGCCCACCATCTTCATCTTTCAAGACATCCATCAAAACGTCCATAACGACAAATTATCACAAGATTTACACGGTGGGCGAGACGCCTGCACGCTCAGCCTACGTTGCGTAAACCGCAGATTAGCTGGCCCGGATGGGAACGGCGTCATTCATGCGCGCATTGTGACGGAGGAGTTGCACCCAAGCTGCGACCAGAATTACCAACATCAGCGCATAGACGCCGCCGACGATCTGCGCCTGTGGCGTGTTGACCACGGCGACCAGCGCCTCAACCGAAGAGCCGAACCAAAGATTGGCAGAGGTGTATGCCAGCGCAAGCGCACGCACCTGCTCACCCACCCATTGTCCTTGCGTCAAGAAAACAAAGGCGCCAAGTCCTGTGGTTGCAAGCGCCACCATCCCTACCGCGACCAAAGCCAGCGCCGCCGAAAGGAGCAACACACGCTGTTGGCTCTGCCGTTCTTGTTCGGCCAGATGCAACTCGAAGCGTTGCACAAAGCCGGAAGTCGGCGTCAGCGCCGGTGTGGCCTCGAACTCGCTGTCGATCCATTGCCACGCTTGCCATACCTGCTCCAACTCAGCATAGCCTGCGCGCAGGGCATCGAAGCGCGTCTGTTCGCCAGCTCCCAACTGCTCGTCGAGCGCCAGCGACATCAGCCAATCGAACTCGGCGACGATTTCTGGTGTGGGTTCTGGCAAAACCTGCACCGCCTCGATAGTTTGTTCGCTCATTTTCTCACCTCATCCACTTACACTGCCGCCATTTCGCAAAGCCGCCACTTCACAGAGCCGCCAGCGCCATGCGCAGCATCATGGCGCGCGCCGGGCTGCGTTCCGGCTGACGAGTTGGCGACGGCGAACGCTGAAGAGGGGACGGCGTCACCGGCTCCTGGTAAATGGCCGCCAACTGCTGCCGCGCCCGAAACAGACGACTCTTGACGGTTGCCACCGTCACTTGCATAGCTTCGGCAATCTCTTCGTAGCTCAGATCCTCCCAGTAGCGCAACACAAGTGGCGTGCGATACTCGGGCGTCAACCGATCCAGCATACTCTGCACTTCGATGCGCGCTTCCTGTTGCAACGTGTGGCGCTCCGGGCGCGGATCGTCTCCTTCGAGATTTTGCAACACCGGGTTATCGTCGATCGAAATCTGCGTCATGCGTCGCTTGCGCAACTGGTCGATGCAGTAATGATTGGCGATCGAAAACAACCAGGTCGAAAATTTCAAAGCCGGATCGTACTGCCCAAGCCGGCTATAGGCACGCAGAAACGCCTCCTGCGCGGCATCCTCGGCTTCTTCTACATCTCCCAACATCCGATAGGTCAAGTTAAAAACTGGGCGCTGATACGCTTCGACGAGACGGCTGAATGCTGTCCGATCGCCGCGGCGTGCTTGTAGAACCCAGGTCTGCTCCTGTTCATTCATACCGACGAATCCTACTTTTCTTTCAGAGGCCAATCAAGACCGGCCCCATGCGCTGTCGATCTATAGTACGCAATCACGCCAGAAAAGTTTCAGCACATCCTGGCAACGCACCGGAGAAGGACGCCGGTTTTGTTGCTCATCTTTAGCGTGAAGTATAATATGAAATGAATCGGACGAGGAATGGCGACAGGGGCGAAGGTGTTCGCCCCTGTCATTGTAGAATTGCTGGCAGCCAGCCAGCCTGTAGCACGGCTGGGCGCCCGGCGCATCTGGTGAAGGAATACTCCATGCGACAGACATATCCATTTTCCGCCATCGTCGGTCAGGAACGCATGAAGCGCGCCCTGATCTTGAACGCGATCAACCCGCAAATTGGCGGCGTGTTGATTCGCGGCGAGCGCGGCACGGCCAAATCCACCGCGGCGCGCGCGCTCGCCGCATTGCTCCCCGCACTCGACGTCGTCCAGGGGTGCCGCTTTAACTGCGACCCACAGCGCCCTGACCTCTTCTGTGACGAATGCCGGGATCGGCTTAAGCGTGAAGGAACCTTGCCGACGACGCACGTTTTCACGCCGTTTGTCGACCTGCCGGTCAGTGCCACTGAAGACCGCGTCGTGGGGACGCTCGACATCGAAAAAGCCATCCAAAAGGGCGAGCGTCACTTCGAACCTGGCATCCTGGCCGCCGCCAATCGCGGCGTACTTTATGTCGATGAGGTCAACTTGCTCGACGACCACGTGGTCGACCTGCTGCTCGACAGCGCGGCGATGGGCGTCAACGTGGTCGAACGCGAGGGCATCAGCTTCCAGCACCCGGCGCGCTTCGTGCTCGTCGGCTCGATGAACCCGGAGGAAGGCGATCTGCGCCCGCAACTGCTCGACCGCTTTGCCCATGCCGTGGATGTGATCGGCATCACCAAAGCGGGCCAGCGTGTGGAAGTCTTGCGCCGCCGCGTCTTCTTCGAGCAGGACTCGGAAGCCTTCACCACCGCGTACGACGAAACTGAACGCACGATGTGCGACCGCATTCTGCAGGCGCGGCAACGCTATCCGCTCGTCAAATACACGGAGAAAGACCTGTACACGATCACCGCGCTGACCGCCAGCTTCAAGGTGGATGGACATCGCGCCGACATCGTGATTCTCAAGACCGCGCGCGCCCAGGCCGCGTACGAGGGTCGCCTGCAGATCACCGACAAGGACATCCTGCTGGCCGCGGAGCTGGCCCTGCCGCATCGCATGAAAAAGCAGCCCTTCCAGGATTCGGTGCTCAACCCGGATCAGTTACAGGCCAACATGCGCCAGGCGCGCGCCGACGCCGAACAGGCCGTCAGCGACGAGGAGCAACAACAGGAAGGTGAAGGCTCAGCCACGGCAGACGAAAAAAAAGCATCGAGGGCGATGAGTCAGAGCTGAATGAAAGCCCGGAGACCGGCGAGGGCGGCGTTGCCCAGCCAGACGCGTCTCCGCAGCAAAGCTCATCGCCCGGTGACAACAAAGGTGCACGCAAACCGATCAAAGTGGGGGAAACCTTCGAGGCCAAGCGGCTCGACACGCCGCTCGACAAGATGACGCGCGAGCGCGCCGGCAAACGCTCGTACACGCGCACGGATCGCAAGCGCGGCCGCTACATCAAGGCGCGTCCGGCCGGCGACCGCCCGGAAGACATTGCTTTCGACGCCACGCTGCGTGCAGCCGCTCCCTACCAGAACCAACGTCACGCCGAAGCCGTCAACGATCTTGCGTTGCAACTGCGCAAGAGCGACCTGCAGCGCAAGGTGCGCGTGCGACGCACCGGCAACCTGATCCTCTTCGTGGTCGACGCCAGTTGGAGCATGGCCGCCAGCGAACGCATGGAAGCGACCAAAGGCGCCATTTTCAGCCTGCTCGTCGATGCCTACCAGCGCCGCGACCAGGTGGGGCTGATCGTCTTTCAGCGCGATAAAGCGCGGCTCGTGCTGCCGCCCACCAGTAGCGTCGAATTGGCGCAGCGTGCGCTGCAGGACCTGCCCGTCGGCGGCAAGACGCCGCTGAGCGGCGGCCTCTTCCTGGCCTGGCAGGTGCTCGACACGGCGCGACGGCGCGACGGCGAAATCCGCCCGCTGATGATCCTGCTCACCGACGGCGCCGGCAACGTCAGCATGACGGGCATGCCCGCGCAGGAAGAAGCAGGTCGCATCGCCGACCTCTTTCAGCAGGCGCATCTCAAGTCTATCGTCATCAATATGGAGCACGCCGCGTTCGACCGCGGGCTGGCGCAGAAGCTGGCTGATGCGCTCGGCGGGATCTGCTACAACGTCCCCGACCTGCGCGCCGATACGCTCCTCCTGACCGTCAAACGTGAAATCGATGCCTGAGCCGATGACCCCTTCACGCATTACACAGCCACCCGGCGCCCCGGCCACGCTCATCAAAGGCAGTTGGGAAGAGAAGCTGATCCGTGGGCAAAAACTCATCGCCGCCCAGAACGACGATGCGATCGGGCTGCTCCAATCCTTGATCGACCGCCTTGCTAATTTGCCGGAAAGCCAGCGACGCGCCGCCAATCAGCGCCTGGATCGCATTCTGTTGCAGGCGATCACGGATCTGGTCTTCTATCTTACCTATCGTAACCGCTATGCAGAGGCGCTGGCCAACACCACCCTGGCGGAGCGGCTGTCTGCACCCGAACACGGCGTTGTCTGGCAGCAGCACAGCGCTGCTCTCTTGCTCCAGTCCGGCGATCTGGATGCAGCTTTTGCCTTGCTCGACCGCATCGCGCGTGAAGGCGATTTTACGCACTGGCACGATCTGGTGATGAGCGCGCTCCGTCATCACCGCCTCGACATTGCCCAGGCCGCGCTCGATGAGGCGGAGCGCGCCGTCAATCGCGTCATTGCCACCTTGGACAACGAACCGGAGATCCGCCAGACGCGCGCACAGCTTGCGTACCTGAAGGCGCATGTCGCCTTGGAGCAGGACAAGATCGAGGAGTGCATGGCGTGGGCGCAATACGCCATGACCACCAGCGACTTTTTCAGCAGCAATCCCGGCTACTTCTATGTACAACTCGTCCACAGAGGCTACTACCGCGAGGCGTTGACGTTGATCCACCACGATCAGACGAACCCGATGCGCGCCGGCTTCTGGGGCGGGCTGGCCTTTTACCGGCGCGGCGAACAGGAACAGGCTGAACAACGCTGGCGACAAGCCCTGCGCGCACCGCTGCCCGACGAAGGCACGGTCGATTTCCTGGAGTTTGTGATGGCGCATTACTACCTCGGCGACAAGGAAGGCCGCGGGCTGGCGAGCGTGCTGGACGACCTGCGTCAGCAACAGGATGTCGCCTTTGGCCAGCTTTTCCTGGCGGGGCTGGGTTGGGCGCTGCGCAACGACCGCACGGCCGCGCACTCGAACTTTCGCCTCGCGGTCATGCGCAGCAAGTCCACCGCCAGCGGCCGTCTGCTCCCCCACTTCTGGTGGGCGTTTTGCGCCGACCTCCTGCCTGCAAGCGAGCACGATGACTATGCGCGTTACTTCGCAGATGCCACATCTACGCGCGCAGAGAAAACCATTCAAGAGAAGTGACGAGTGTAGCATGGCTGCAAACACCAAATTCAGCGGAATCATCGAGGCGAATGAGCAAAAGGAATTGCTGGAATTCACCCGTCGGCTAGCCGAAGCCAGCGCAGCAGTGATCCGGCCTTACTTTCGCAGCGGCTACCAGGTGGAGTTGAAGGCGGACGAATCCCCAGTCACCGCGGCCGACCGCAACGCCGAGCTTGCCATGCGCGAGCTGATCGAGCACACCTACCCGGATCATGGCGTGCTGGGCGAGGAGTTTGGCAGCTACCAGCCGGACGCCCGCTATCGCTGGGTGCTTGACCCGATCGACGGCACCAAGGCGTTCGTCACAGGCACGTATCTGTTTGGCACCTTGATCGCGCTGGTCAAGGATGGCCGGCCTGTCATCGGCGCCATCAACAACCCACTGATGGGTGATTATCTGGTGGGCGTGCGCGCAGGCGCCTGGCTCAATGGCGCGCCGGTGCAAGTCAGCCCGTGCCGCCGGCTCGAAGATGCCGTGCTGTTGAGCACCGACCATTGGAGCGTCTTCACCCATCAGAATGGCCCCGCCTACGAACGATTGACGCGCCGGGTGAAGCGCTACAACAATTGGGGCGACTGCCACGGCTACCACCTGGTCGCCACGGGCGGCGCGCACATCATGATGGACCCGGTCATGAACGAGTGGGATTTGATGGCGCTGATTCCCGTGATCGAAGGCGCGGGCGGGCGTATCACCGACTGGCAGGGCAATGATCCCGTCGGCGGGCTGAGCTGCGTCGCCACCAACGGCGAGCTGCACGAGGCGGTCATTCATACGCTAAACCCGCTAGATTGAGCCAGCCTTAGACGCTGACAAGGTAAGTAGGTCGGGCTAGCCGCCCGACATATTGCGTTAATGAGGCATCACGCTGGTAGCGTGACCTATCGGAGACCAAATACATCCATGAATACGACTTTTGATGCTCTTTGGGTCGCGGAACAGCCTGATGGATCATTCACACGCACGGTCGTGCGCCGCTCAACCGATGACTTGCCGCCTGGCGACTTGCTGATCCGCGTCGCCTACTCGTCGCTCAACTACAAAGACGCCCTTTCCGCCGCCGGCAATCGCGGCGTGACGCGCACCTATCCGCACACACCGGGGATCGATGCGGCCGGGGTCGTCGTAGAGAGCGCCGTCGATGAATTCAAGGCTGGTGACGAGGTGATCGTGATCGGCTACGACCTGGGCATGAACACGCCGGGCGGTTTTGGTGGTTACATCCGCGTGCCGGCGAGGTGGGTTGTGCGCCGGCCGGGCTGAACCTGCGCGAAAGCATGGTGATCGGGACCGCGGGCTTCACCGCGGCGCAATGCGGCGACGCGCTGGTGCAGCACGGCGTCGACAGCGGCGAGGTGCTGGTGACAGGTGCGACGGGCGGCGTCGGCAGCATCGCGGTGGCGCTGCTCAGCAAGCTGGGCATGACCGTCGTCGCTGCCACCGGCAAGCCGTCCGCAGCCGGCTATCTGCACAGCCTGGGCGCCGCCACTGTGATCGCACGGGGCGACGTCGACGACCGGTCGGGCAAGCCGCTGTTGCGCGAGCGCTGGGCAGGCGTCGTCGACACCGTGGGCGGCAACATGCTGGCGACCGCGCTCAAAGCCACCCGCTACGGCGGCGTGGTGGCGGCGTGTGGCCACGTGGCGTCGCCGTCGTTGGAACTGACGGTTTATCCTTTCATCCTGCGCGGGGTTAAGCTACTGGGCATCGATTCCGTGAATCTCCCCATTGCGGCGCGGCGTGTGCTGTGGGAGCGGCTGGCCAGCGCGTGGAAGCTTGACGTGCTGGCGCAGATCGCGCGTGACGTGGCGCTCGCCGATTTGAACCCTGAGATCGACGCCATCCTGCGCGGCCAGCAGCAGGGACGCGTCGTGCTGGCGCATACCCTTGTTTGACGCAGAGTCGCAGAGATGCAGAGAAAAGCGAAGGTAATCATTCTACTTTCAGTAGTTCACGATTTTGCCTCACACAAAGACGCAAAGACACAAAGTTGAAGATGGCGCTCTTTGTGTGAGCTTCGTGAAGTACTGACTTTGCTTTGCGTCTTGGCAGCTTAGCGGTTTTGCGTTAAATGATCTTCTCTGCGTTAAAAATTTTGTAACTATTCAGGCGGGACAAGCATCGTTCAACCAATGGCACGCAGATGACGCGGATCAGGCGAATTTTCGCTGATCTGATCCGCGTCATCCGCGTTCTATATCTTATCCGGCTGAATAGATACAAAAATTTGGGTCAACTGGATCTCGTGTGGTTACGTGCCGGGGACGGGCTTGCGGTGCTTCAGTCGAGCAGACAATGATCAGCCCGTCCCCGGCACGTAAGGCCCCACCACATCAATTCCGGTTAAGCCAAAAAAATTTTTCAAATAGCGCCTCAGGATAATCTATTTCTTAAGGCGCAGAGCAGGTGAAGACCCATGCAGGCAACACGTAGATTAGCCTCTTTTTTGCGACCCTATTGGGTGTGGGTCTTGTTGGCGCCGCTTGCCATGATGGTGGAGGTGACGATGGACCTCCTGCAACCCTGGCTGATCGAGCGCATCATCGACGACGGCATCGCGCAACAGGACGTTGGTTTCGTCGCACGCATGAGTGGGCTGATGGTGATGGCCGCACTGATCGGGCTGGTGGGCGGCATCGCGTGCACCATCTTTGCTGTGCTGGCCGCGCAAGGCTCCGGCGCGGATTTGCGGCATATACTCTTTCGCAAGGTGCAGTCCCTCTCCTTTGGCAACCTTGACCAGTTGGAAACGGGCAAGCTGATCACGCGGCTGACCAATGATGTGACGCAGGTGCAAGATCTGGTGATGATGATGCTGCGCATCATGGTGCGCGCGCCGCTGCTCATGGTGGGAAGTCTGGTGATGGCGGTGCTCACTAGCCCGCGGTTGGCGCTGATTTTCCTGGTGTTGCTGCCGGTGATCCTGCTCGTGCTGGTGTGGGTGATCCGCAAGACCTTGCCGCTCTTTGGCGGCGTGCAGCAGCGGCTCGACGCCCTCAACATCGTGATGCAGGAAAACCTGGCCGGCGTGCGCGTCGTCAAGGCGTTCGTGCGCGGCGAACACGAGCAGGGTCGCTTTGGCGCGGCCAACGACGACCTCATGCAGCAGAACATCCGTGCGGTGCGCACCATGGCCGTGACGATGCCGGTGGTGATGTTTACGCTCAACGCCGGCGTGGTGGCGACGCTGTGGTTTGGCGGTGTGCAGGTGCAACAGGGCGATCTGCAAGTCGGCCAGGTGATCGCCTTCATCAACTACTTGACCCAGGCGCTGATGGCGCTGACGATGGTCAGTATGCTGGTGATGCGCGTGGCGCGGGCGGAGGCCTCGGCGCTGCGCATCGAGGAGGTGCTGACCAGCACGCCGTTCGTGCAGGATCGTCCTGGCGCCTTACAGGAGGCAACACTGCGCGGGCGCATCGCCTTTGAACAGGTGCGCTTCGCCTACAACGGTGACGAAGAGGCGCCAGTGCTCAAAGCCATCGACTTCGTGGCCGAGCCGGGCGAGACGGTCGCGGTGCTCGGCGCCACCGGGTCGGGCAAATCCAGCCTGATCCATCTGCTCCCGCGCTTCTATGACGTGACCGACGGGCGGATCACACTCGACGGCGTGGATGTGCGCGACCTCGACCAGGGCGTGCTGCGCCGGCAGATCGGCGTCGCGCTGCAAGAGCCGATCCTGTTCAGTGGCTCCATCCGTGACAATATCCGCTATGGCAATCCCGACGCCGACGACGCGGCAGTGATGGCGGCGGCGAAACTGGCGCAGGCGCACGACTTCATCATGGCGCTGCCGGGCGGCTACGACGCCCAGGTTGGTCAGCGCGGGGTGAACCTGTCGGGTGGTCAGAAGCAGCGGCTGGCGATCGCACGCGCCTTGTTGATCGACCCGGCCATCCTCATCCTGGATGACAGCACCAGCGCGGTGGATGTAGAAACTGAGGCGCACATTCAGGACGAACTGGCTCGCGTGCGCCAGGGACGGACGACCTTGATGGTGGCGCAGCGCATCAGTTCAGTGCTCACCGCCGACAAAATTCTTGTGCTCGATGACGGCCAGATCGCGGCGGCGGGCGACCATCGCACCCTGCTGGCGACCAGCCCGCTCTATCGCGAGATCTATGCCTCGCAATTGGAGCCTGAACTGCTGTCGCCGCGCATCCAGGACGCGGCCCAGGACGCTGTGCGAAACAGGACAGATCATGGGACTGCTGGCGGCCAATCAAAAGACAGACGCCATGGGGAGGCGCCCCATGGCGCATAATCCGAACGGGGGACCGACGACCGCGCCGCGCGAAATGCCGCCGATCATGGGGCGCGGTGGGCCGCCGATGGCGCATCTGATGGGCAAACCCCAACCTGCCAAAAATGTGCGCGGCACACTGTGGCGGCTCTGGGGCTATCTACGCCGCCAACGCGCGGCGCTGCTCACGACCGCGGCGATCGTGGTCGTCAACACCGGGCTGATCGTTTCCGGGCCTTATTTGCTGGGGCTGGCCATCGACCAGGCGCTGACGCCGGGCGATCTGGCGCTGCTGGCGCGCATCGGCGCGCTGATGCTGGGCGTTTATGCGCTGAGTGCGCTGCTGACGTGGTTGCAGACTTACATCATGGCGGGCGCCGCACAGCGCACCGTGCGCGATCTGCGCACCGATCTCTTCGACCGGCTGCAAGAGTTGCCGCTACGCTTCTTCGACAGCCGACCTCACGGCGACCTGATGAGCCGGCTGACCAACGATGTGGAAACCATCAACACGGTGCTGTCGGAGAGCGTGACGCAACTGATCTCCGGCCTGTTGAGCCTGGTGGCCATCGCGGCGGTGATGGTGTGGATCAACCCGCTGCTGGCGTTGGTGACTTTGCTGACGACGCCACTGATGATGACCTTGCTGACCCGGCTGGTGGTGCGCCGCACACGCACTGCCTTTCGGGAACAGCAAGCCACGCTCGGCGCGCTCAACGGCCTGATCGAGGAGACCATCACCGGACAGCGCGTCATCATCGCCTATGGCCGCGAAGCCACCATCCTCGCCCAGTTCGACGCCGCCAACCATTCCTTTCGCCGCGCCGCGACCCAGGCGCAAATTTTTGCCGGCTTTATGGGGCCACTCACTAATGTCGTCAACAACACCGGGCTGGCGCTTCTCGGCGGCGTAGGCGGTTGGATGGTGATCCAGGGGATGGCGACGGTGGGCACGATCGCCAGCTTTATCAATTACAGCCGTCAGTTTGGCCGTCCGCTCAACGAGATCGCCAATCTATTCAACACGATCCAGGGCGCGGTGGCAGGCGCCGAACGCGTGTTCGAGTTGATCGACGAGACGCCGGAAAGCCGGGAGGCGGCGCGCCAGGCGGCGCTTGGCGGCGACGTCGCCTTCGAGGATGTGAGCTTTGCCTACACGCCCGACGCGCCTGTGCTCAAACACGTCAGCCTGCACGCCCGCGCCGGTCAGACCGTGGCCCTGGTCGGGCCGACCGGCGCCGGTAAGACGACCATCGTCAACCTGTTGACGCGCTTCTACGACGTGGACGGTGGGCGTATTACGGTCGATGGCGTGGACATTCGGGAGATCGACCGCCACGCGCTGCGGCGTCAGCTTGGCATCGTGCTGCAGGACACCTATCTCTTCACCGGTACAGTGCTGGAGAACATCCGCTACGGACGGCTGGACGCCACGGATGCGGAAGTCCACGCCGCGGCGCGCCTGGCAAACGCCGAGCAATTCATCCACCGGTTGCCGCACGGCTACGCCACGTTGCTTTCCGAGCGGGCGAGCAACCTGAGCCAGGGACAGCGCCAACTACTGGCGATTGCCCGCGCTGTGCTCGCCGACCCGCGCATTTTGATCCTGGATGAGGCGACGAGCAGCGTGGACACGCGCACGGAGCAGCAGATTCAGGAAGCGATGCTGCGGTTGATGACGGGGCGCACCAGCTTTGTCATCGCCCACCGCCTGAGCACGATCCGCAACGCCGACCAGATCCTGGTGCTGCGTCACGGGGAGATCGTGGAGCGCGGCGCCCACGCGGACCTGCTGGCGCAACGCGGCTTCTACCACGCGCTATATACCAGCCAGTTCCGCGGCCAGCGGGCTGATGCGGTTTTCAGTGAGGTGTAAAAGCTTCTACTTTGACGCAGAGGCGCGGAGTGGCAGAGGTGCGCAGAGGAAAAGCAAGAAACTCTCTGCAAGTTTTCTGGTTTCCACTGCATTTCCGCGTCTCTGCGCTAAGGCTTTTCAGGGCAAATTCAATCCACAGATTACACAGATTTCACAGATGGGACAAGTAAAGAATCTGTTGATGATGCCTGATGGCGTTGCTACGTGAAAACGTCTTCCTCTGCGAATCTCTGCCAGTCCGCGCCTCTGCGTCAAGGCTTTTTCAGAGCAGCATTACACGTTGAAGCGGAAGTGCATCACATCGCCGTCCTGTACAAAGTATTCGCGGCCTTCGACGCGCATCTCGCCGGCGGACTTGGCCGCGGCCTCGCTGCCCAGTCGGATGTAGGTCTCGAAGGGGATCACCTCAGCGCGGATAAAGCCGCGCTCGAAGTCGGTGTGGATCACGCCGGCGGCTTCGGGCGCTTTGGCGCCGCGGCGCACCGTCCACGCACGCACTTCCTTTGGCCCAGCGGTGAAGAACGAAATCAAGTTCAGCGCGTGATAGCCCTTGTGGATCACCTGCTCCAGTAGTCTACACCGGGTAGAGCATCGACCTGGAACCCTGTCCTCCCTGAGAGTTCGTTTTGCGACTTGTCTATTTCGATACTGAGAAGTCGAGGGAGCTAACCCCTTCCAATTTGAGCTCATGCGCAAGATGACAGCGAACAAAGTGTCCCGGCGCCACTTCAATGAGTTCCGGTTCGATCTCCGCGCACTGTTGAACGGCAAAGGGGCAGCGCGGGTGGAAGTAACAACCTGGCGGCGGGGTAACGGAGCTTGGCACCTCACCACCTAACACAGCGCGCGGCTGCGCCGTCGGCGAAGGACGCGGCACGCTCATCAGCAGCGCCTGTGTATACGGATGTTTGGGAAAGTGAAAGATTGTCTCGGTGGGTGCAAACTCGACCAGCTTACCTACATACATGACGGCGACGCTGTCGCTGATATGTTCAACCACGCTCAGGTCATGTGAAATGAACAAGTAGGCGAGGCCGAGGGTTTGTTGTAAGTCTTGCAACAAGTTCAAAATTTGCGCTTGCACCGAAACATCGAGCGCCGACACTGGCTCGTCAGCGATAATCAGGCGCGGGTTCAAGGCCAGCGCGCGTGCGACGACAATGCGTTGGCGTTGGCCACCGCTAAACGCGTGTGGAAACCGCTGCATATACTCAGGGCGCAGGCCAACCAGATGCAACAGTTCCTCGACGCGTTGCCGCAACACAGGCCCCCTCGCGACCTTGTTGACGACCAATGGCTCGGCAACGATGTCAAAAACAGTCATACGTGGGTTCAGCGATGAGTTCGGGTCTTGAAAGACCATCTGCATGGCACAGCGCGCCTTTGCCATCTGAGCGGAGTTTGCTTTGGCAAGGTCTATCGCTCCCAGTTCTGGATGATGGAAGATGATTTCGCCCGAAGTGGCCGGTATACCACCCATAATGCAGTGACCGGTGGTTGTCTTGCCGCAGCCGCTCTCGCCGACTAGTCCCACCGTCTTGCCGGCCGGAACCGACAGGAATACGCCGTCGACGGCCTTTACCACGCCAACCTGCCTGCGTAGCAGCCCACGCGTAATCGGGAAGTGTTTTTTGAGATTGCGGATTTCCAGGATCGACTCAGGTGTTGGCGTCATGGACATTGGCGCCTTTCAGCGCAGCTTCATCATGGAGAAAGCAACGGACCTGACGGTTGCCAGAAAGGGGCAACAGGGTCGGCTCCTTGCGGTCACAGAGGCCAGGCATCCGGCTGGGACAACGCGGGTGAAACGGACAGCCAGCGGGAATGTTCTGCGGATGCGGCACACTACCCGACACCGTCTGCAAGCGCTCGCTGCTTTTTTTGCCGATCTGTGGCACGGATCGCAACAACGCCTGCGTATAGGGATGTTTGGCATCCTCGAAAAGCGCTTTCACATCCGTCTGCTCGACCACTTTGCCCAGGTACATCACCACAATCTCGTCGGCCATCTCGGCCACGACGCCCAGGTTATGCGTGATGAAGATCAGGGACATGCCCAGTTCTTCCTGCAAATCCTTGATCAGACGCAGCACCTGGGCTTCAGTGGTGACGTCGAGCGCGGTGGTGGGTTCGTCGGCGATCAACAACTTTGGCTGGCAAGAGAGCGCAATCGCGATCATGGCCCGCTGACACATGCCGCCGGAGAGTTGGTGAGGGTACTTGTTGAAAGTGGCCTCGGGGTCAGGCAGCCCGACGCGGCGCAACATCTCCACACCCCACGCCTTGGCCTGTTTCTGATGGAGCGATTGATGATACTGGATAGCCTCAATCAGTTGGCTGCCGACAGTGTAGACTGGATCCAGCGAAGTGCGCGCCTCTTGGAAAATCATCGCGATTTCGCCACCGCGGATCGACTGCATCTGGGAACTGGTTGGACTACAGCGCGCCAAATCCAACGCACCGTTGCCACCAATGTGCAGCCCGTGATAGAGGATTTCGCCTTCGACTATGCGCCCAGGCGGCTGTACTAGCCGCAGGATCGAGAAGCCGGTGACCGATTTCCCGCAACCGCTCTCGCCCAATACGCCCAATGTTTTACCGCGCTCGACCGTAAAATCGACGCCATCTACGGCGCGTACGATGCCTTCCTCGGCGAAAAAATGCGTCTTGAGGTTGCGGACTTCCAACAACAGTTCAGATTTAGCCATGTGCGTTGCCTTCTGCCCGCACCAGCGGGTGGATATGACCGCATCCCCAGCTTTCCAGGCGTTTCAACATCGCTTCGGCTGCATCTCTTGAGGGGACGCCGCTGACATTGAGATAGACGCCGTGGGGGTCAAGGGTCTCCGTCACTGCGTCTATCTCCTGAAATGTGCAGAAGACCTCGATTGCCTTTCCCATCGTCTGTGTTTTGCGATAGACCTGAACCCACTTGTGGTAGCCCTCACGGCCTGCACCGGGCACGAATTGCAGGGCATCAAGCTCGGCAATAGACAGGATGGCGTCGAGGTGGCGCAGCGCGCCAGGACCATCCAGATGATAGATAGAGCGATCAAGGAACTGGCATTCGCGGATCAGTCCAGGCAGGAAGACGTCTTCAAACATTGCCGTGCTGATCATAATGGAAAAATCGTTAGAGGGAATGTAGTATTTGGCGTCGCAAACCAAGGGCAGCCAAGTCGAGATGGGCTGTCCCGCCCCCCGCAACTTGTGATAAAAATGATCGTAGATCTGAAAATAGTCGGTCTCCACTCTGTTGAGCAGCCGCTTCACCTCATCTACGGAATCGATCATATCCACGGCAAGGGTCTGCGGATTGCGCATCGCGGCGACGCAATCGCCGCCGGCGTGCCAGTCGGGCATCCCGGTGATGAATTTTCCGCGGCCAATTTCCAGAAGCGCATCGGTCATTTCGAGGAGCTTCTCCAGATAGGGGTTTTCCCAATCGAGACGCAAAGCGTCCGCCTGGTCCCACTCCAGCAAGATCGGTTCGCTCCAACTGGTGCCGTAATCTCCAAACACCAGAGGGCATCCATAGAAGGCAGAAAACACCTCCGGCCCCAGGTTTGGGAATGCCACCGGCATACTATCGCCCAAGAATTCCTGGTTGCTTAACTCGGCAAGCGCTTGCTCCGCCTGGAATTCGGCATCCAACCAACGTGCCGCCAAGGTAGTGTGGTTGGAAACCGGCACGGGGATGCACTTGTCCACTGGCTTGGCGAGAAAAAACTGAACGACAGGCCGGTCAATCAGCTCGCACTCCCAAAAAGCGTCGATGCGCGTCTTCGACTGCTCATAATCAGGTTTTAACTCAAACACAATCCACCCCTTTGCGTAATCGCTGTGCCGTCAGGCCGTTACGCCGCATCCCCTATTTCGAGAAAGGATCGGCAGCGTCCCGGATGCCATCGCCGATGAAGTTGAACGCGATGATCGCCACGATGACGAAGACGGCGGGCAAGAGCAGCCAGGGTTGCTGTAGTAGCACACGCGTCTGTTGGGCCTCGTTGAGCAGCAGTCCCCAACTGGTCATGGGCGGTTGAATGCCAAGCCCTAAAAAGCTCAGCGCCGTCTCACCAAGAATCATCGCCGGAATCGCCAACGTCGCGATCACCAGCACATGGCTCATGGTATTGGGCAGCAGGTGCCTGGTGATGATATGCCAGGTGCCGGCGTTGGCATAACGCGCGGCCTGGACATAGTCGGTTTCACGCAGCGCCAGTACGCTGCCGCGCACCTGCCGCGCCAGTGCGCCCCATGTCACCAGCGAGAGCACGAGCGAAATCGCAAAGAAGCGTTGCACCGAGTTCCAGGTGGGCGGTATGGTCGTGGCCAGCGCCAACCACAACGGGATCAACGGGAAGACGATGAGAATGTCGATAAAGCGCTGGGTGACATTGTCAAAGAGACCGCCTAGAAAACCGGAAACAATACCAAGCAGGGTGCCGATGATGAGGCTGACGGTCACACCGAGCAACCCGACGGTCAGTGAAACCTGGGCGCCGTACACGACGCGCGAAAACATGTCCCGGCCATTGCGATCCGTGCCCATCAAGAACACCTTTGCCGGTTCGTCTACATGGAACAAGTGAATGTCCGTCGGGATCAAACCGAAGAGCCGGTAAGGTTCGGCCGCGACGAAGAAGCGCAGCGGATAACGCGTATCGCCGATCGGCTGGTAGGAGCGCCGAAAGGTCTTGGGATCGACTTTTGACGCCGTTGCATAGACAAACGGCGGCCAATGAAAATTGCCCTCTTGATCCACGATACGCGGCAACTGAGGAGGCGCCGCTGGGTGTTCCGCATGGGTGGTGCGCGGGTCATAGGGTGCAAGAAAGCCGGCAAAAAGCGCCATCAAGTAGAACAGCGCCAACAGCACCGCGCCGATGATAGCCAGCCGGTTACGCTTGAAACGTATCCACATGAGCTGACGCACCGACAGCACCGTGACCTTGCTTTCCGCTTCGATGGGCGCCGCGACGTCAAGCCCCAGTGTTTCGTTCATCGATCACCCCTTTATGCCGGTTTCGCCCCGCGCAACTCGCCCCAGGAATCAATACAATCGAATCCGCGGATCCAGCCAGGCCAGCAGAATATCCGCCAACAGTGTGCCAATCAGAATCAGAACGCCGATCAGAATCAGAATGGTGCCGCCCAGATAGACGTCTTGTTGCAGCATCGCGCGCAGATAAATCGACTGGATGGTGGGCAGATCCAGCACCAGGCTGATAATCGTGAAGCCGCTGATCAACCAGGCGAGAGTTTGGCCGAGGGACATCACCAGCGGATGCAGCGCGTTACGCACGGCGTGTTTGTAGATCACAACCCGCTCCGGAAGACCGCGCGCGCGCAAGGCCGTCACGTACGGCCGGCCCAGTTGGTCAAGCAAGTTGCCGCGCATGACGCGCATGATCCAGGCGGTGCCAGTAATCACGACCGCGGTCACCGGAATCCAGAGATGCTTGAGGAAGTCTAAAACTTTTCCGACTGACCACGGCGCACTGGCATAGGACGACGAATTCATGCCGGTCAACACTTCTCCGGTCAGCATCCACACTGTCACCAGCAGAAGCAACCCCAGCAAGAAATCAGGGATCCCCAAACCAATAAAAGTCACGGTGGTCAAGAAATTGTCCGTGCGCGAATACTGATGCGTCGCCGAATAGATCCCCAGCGGGATGCCAATGCCCCAGGAGATCAAAAAGGCGCAGATTGAGATGGTTAGCGTGACCCCTAGCCGGCTGCCGATAATCTCTGTCGCGGGCCGGCGGAACTCAAACGAATCGCCGAAGTCGCCGCGCACAAAACGACTCAACCAGAGGCCATAGCGCACAACGATCGGCTGGTCCAGCCCGTACTGGGCCCGCATACTATCTTCCTGATCGGCCGCGCTTGTGTTTCCCTGAGCTGCCTGGGCGCGTATGTAGCTCGTCACGTAGTCGCCGGGCGGCAACTCAATTAAGAGAAAGCCGAACACAGTCAACAACAAGAAGGTCGGGATCATGGCGATAGTACGGGTGAAGATGTACTTGATCATGGGCGATCCTGTGAGCTTGCCAACGACAGTGCGCTTTACGTCACGAAAAGAACAGTTCGGCGCCTGGATGGCTGCTTGTGGCCAGAACCAGGTCAAACTGTGCGCCCAGAAATTCCTCCTTTGGCAGGAACTTCTGGGCGCACGCTAATGAGAGTCTAGCGGAAGAAGAACTGTTCCGGATCCGCAGTTCCTGGGAAGCCCAGGTCCCACGATGCGACGATCCCCGTCTCCGGTACGTTGTGAACATTGTTCTTCACGATAACCGGGCTCGGATGCTCGCCCACGGTGCCGATGGTGATCGGACCTTCGTCGATGTGAATGCGATAGGCATCCAGCAGTTTCTGATCACGCTCTGCCGGATCGACGGTCGAGATGAGATCCGTGTAAGCGTCTTGCAGCTTTTCTAGCATGGAGCCAGCGCGCGGCGCCACGCCTGCCGCGCCCAGCGATTGATAATACTGGCCGATTCTCTGACCACCGACGCTATAGGTTACACCTTCGATGGGCGTCCATACGGTCGGCGCCGAGATGAGACCCCACGCCGCCGCGCTGCCCCACGCCCGAATCATGATCTCGCCCGCCGCGGCGCGCTGGTCGATGACCGACCACGGCGCCATGTTCAGCGTGGTTTTCAGACCCACCGCCTCCCACTGCTGCTGGATCATATCCATGGCATCGATGGTGAGCTTGTCACCATCGGAGGGTACGTCCACGATCAACTCCAGCGGCGTGCCGTCGGCTCGCTCGCGGAGCCCGTCGCCGTCAACATCCTTCAGACCAAGGCCGTCCAACAATGTCTTCGCCTGCTCAGGGTCATACGCGGCATAGGACTGCGCCCATTCCTCATAGACCTTCTTGCCCTCTTCGCTCTGGAATTCGGGGCTTTCGGCGCTCAGCGCAAACTGGCGCGGCTTGCCCAGGCCGAGGTGCGCAACTTCGTTCTGCTGCTCGCGGTTGATGGCGTAGGACAGGGCCCGGCGGAACTCCTTGGTGTACATCAGATCGACGATGCCTTCGTCGGTGTAGTCATACATGGGGATCAACCAGGGCCACGCATAGTCGCCGCGATTCCACATGATGACATGGTAGTCGCCGGCGTCGGCGTTTTCCATGACCAACGGCACATCCTTCAGATCGACGTCGCGTGTCTGCATGTCCAACTCGCCTGCCAATGCCTTCAGCATGACCAGCTCGATGGCGCTGCCTTGCGGAATCTGCACCTCAAGTTTGTCGATGTAGGGCAGTTGGTTGCCGGCGGTGTCCACCTTCCAATAGTAGGGGTTGCGCTCCAGGCTGACCCGTTCGCCCGGTACGTAGTCGGTCACCATCCAGGCGGCAAAGGTCGGCATGTCGGCGTATTGCATACGGCTCGTGGAATTGTAGCGATTGAGGAGCTCGGTCATGTCGGTGACTTCGCTGTTGTACTTGGGATGAAACTGTTTCAAGTAGTGTGCAGGCACGACCCACATGGACGAAGAATAGGAGCCGCGCGATGCATAATCCAGAAACAGCGGATTCGGCGCAGCGAAGGTGAGGGTGAGCGTGGCATCGTCCACCTTCTCCACTTTCATGGGCTCGTCGCCCACGGCGGCGCCGGTTGGTGGGGACTGGCCCGCCGCCGGATCCAAGATGATGTCGTTCCACCAGAAGAGGAAGTCATCCACCGTGAGCGGCTCCCCGTCCGACCACTTGATGCCCTCGCGGAACTTGACGGTCAGGACCGTCGCGTCGTCGTTCCAGGTGAAGCTCTCGAGCAGGTTCGGCCGCATGCCGGACATGTCGCGATTCCACTTGAGCAGGGGCTCGACCCAGATGGTCTGGCGCAGCCAGCCATTGTCATTCTGGCTATCCACCATACGCCACGTGCCGCCATACTGACCGACTTCTTCTACCGGTTCGATGACCAGCGGTGCAGCCGGCAGGCGCTCGTCGACAGGCGGAAGCTCACCGGCTGCCACCTTCTCCGCCAGCATCGGCGCTTCATTGAACTTCCCACCGGTTGACGCCGGCTGTGCGGCTGCCGGCGCAGCCTGTTCTGCTTGCGGCGCCGGCGCTGCCGGTGCGCCGCCACATGCAGCCAGCAATAGCATAGTAACAACGCTAATCGCCAGCACAATACTGATGCGTTTTCTCATTTGTCACCACCCTTGTTTGTGTGTTGAACGAACAATCTAAGAAAGAAACGCCATCCTCAGGGGTAACTGTCGTCAGAGGCAATGATGTCAGCCGAATATCAAGTGCTCTGTTTACGACTCTTGATGTGAGTATGGCATCAAGAGCTCTATCAGAGCCGTTTGAGATGTAGTAAGGTGCTCTGCAAGTCGCCGCGCAGTTCGATTTGCACACCGCGCGCCATCAATGCCGCGCCACTCAGCACAGTTTCTGCGCCCTCTATCCGATATTGTGCGTCAGGCGCCAGCCCTTGCAGACGTAGCCAGCGGCGACTGGCGCCATAGCGTGACGCATGCAGAAAGACCAGCACGACCGTTTCCGTAGCATCTGCGCTCACATATTGGAATGCAGCCCAGTCGCCCTGCCGCAGCGATGCCAGCCGGTAGAGCCTGCCATGCTGAACAATAGGCCGAATCCGCTTGTACGTAGCAATATGTTCGCGCGCCTCCGCCATTTCTTCGGCGTTCCAGCGCAGCAAATTGGCGCCCACCCCTAATGCTCCGGTCATCGCCTGGTGAAAACGAAAAGTCAATGATGGTGAGCGGTTGGTCCAGTGAAAGGCATCGTTGACCCACATCATTTTGGCTTTGGGCGCATAGGCCATGGAATACCCCTCGTACATCAAGAGGTTGTCCAATGGATCGACATTGTCGCTCATCCAGAAATCTTCCACGTAGCGCAAGATGCCCAGATCGACGCGCCCGCCGCCCGACGAACAGGATTCGAACATGACCTCTGGGTGCGCCTCGCGAAGCTCCGCAAAGATGCGGTAGAGTCCTTGCACGTGCCGCACCCAAACTTCACGTTCGCGTCCATCCTCGGCGTCGGGGTAGCCAGGCTCGCTGAACGATCGATTCATATCCCACTTGACAAAGCGGATCTTGTGGTTGGAGAGCAGCTCGTGCATGAAGCTCAAAACGAACGCCTGCACATCGGCGCGCCCGAAGTTCAGCACCAGTTGGTTGCGCGATTCGCTGCGTGGCCGCGTTGGGAAATAATAGATCCAGTCAGGATGACGCGCGTACAGATCGCTCTGGACATTGACCATCTCGGGCTCAACCCAGATGCCGAATTCCATGCCAAGCGAATTGACGTACTCAATAAGCGGCGTCAGACCAGCGGGAAACTTCCGTTTGTCGACGCTCCAATCCCCCAATCCCGATGTATCGTCGTCGCGTACGCCAAACCAGCCGTCGTCCATGACGAAGAGTTCAACGCCCAGGTCAGCCGCCTTGCGCGCCGCTGCGGCTTGATTCTCAAAGTTGACGTCAAATTCGGTGACATACCAGGAATTGTATAACACGGGAAGCAGCGTGCTCGCGGTGCTGCGGGGCATGACAACGTCCAGTTGATAGCGATGCAGCAACCGGCTGGCGTCTCCATATCCCTCGGCAGTAAACCCTGCCACAAAACTGGGGGTCGTGAACGATTCGCCCGCATCCAGTTTCCACGTATGGTCGAAGTCGTGAATACCCCCGGCGACCATGGTCTGCCCATACGCATTGCGCTCGACGACGATCTTCCAGTTGCCGCTATAAGCCAATGCACCAAACCACACGTCCCCGTGCGTTTCACTGGCGCTGCCATTGCGGTCGATCCCGAACCATGGATTGGCGTGCGCGCTGGTAATCCCACGGCGGCTTTCGATGATCTGCTTACCAAGCGGCACGGACACTTCGCTAATTTGGAATTCGCCGCCCCACCGTCCCCCAAGCGTGCGCAGCCGATAGGTCTCATCCAACGGCAGATGCCACAGCGCCGACAAAGTCTGCTCCAGCCGAATCGGTGCATCGCCGGTATTGCGCATGACGGCGAACCGTTCGATCAGATCGTGCTCACGCCAGAGCCGGTAGTGCAGGTCAACCAGCAGCGGGTAATGTTCGTCGGCAAGCGTTATCACCAATTCCGGCGCTTCACCGTCGGTCAGAATTGCAGCTTTGGCATAACGCAGCACCACAGAGCGCACACCGTCCGCAAAAGCCACTTTCAGACATGGCTCCAGATATTTGATATCTCCCCACGCTGGATATTCCTCTTGGGAGACGCCCTCGACGCGTTCGTGCGCAAAACGTTCGAGCGCGGGGCCTGGTTCGCCATAATCGCTTGCTGCGCGCAAACGCGGTCCCCAATACATATGTTGCAAACATCCAAACCGATCGAGGCCGAACGCGTAGGCAGTGCGTTTGCCCTCAAGAAGCCAAATTGGGCGGCCCGCCGGACTGGTAGACGCAACAATTGCAGAATGGATGCTATCGCTCATGAGTTCGAGCCCTTGCTAATGGATGGTAGTGATGACTTTAGTCATTTCGTAGGTTCATTTGCGCCGTCGCGTACTAGTGCATGCAGACAGATATAGTCATCTGCAGACAGATAGTCATCGAAAACCAAATCGAGATCGCAACATCGGTGGACAATTCACGATGCGATGAATCTGAAACAATTGAACCAAAATGTAGATTACGATTATTGATGATATTTGCTTATTAAAGCGAAGGATTTGGGAGCAACTGGTCAACAAACAGTGCGTCAGACAAAGTGCGGCTATCATAGCGCACCTAAATTCTATCCAATCAAACCACATGGGCGGTAGGTATACAATGGACACAATAGCGAAACGATGGACAATATTACGGTTTCGTCTTGATGATAGAGTTTCGATATTCGCTCGGTGAAACCCCGATAATTTTTTTGAACAAACGTGAGAAATAGTATGAATCGGCAACCCCGATCTCCCCTGCGATTTCGTGGATTGACAGATGTGTGACTGTCAGTAACATACAGGCGTGTTGCATCTTGAGCTGGTTGAAGTAAGCAAGTGGTGGATGACCCGTTTGCTGGCGAAATGTGTAGGAAAATTGCGACTCGGATAGATCAGCCTGACTTGCCATTTCAGCGAGACTGACTGGCCGACAGAGGTTATCGACAAGAAAGGCAAAAACAGACTCCAGACTGTGAAAGCGACTGGTGCGCATATTGGACGAAAATGCGGGATTATTGTAGAAAAGCTCTCCCAGAATATGATTGACCAACTTCGAAGCATGAATGAGCCGCGGCAAAACAAACCCACCAACAAAACTACCGTAGCACTGGCGGAAGAGTTTCACCAATTCCACACCACATTGCGGATCGACGGTTAGCCTGTGGGTATCCCCCGGGGGAATCTGTGCGTAATAATCCCCTTCGAGACCCGTAAAGTGGACCCAGTAAATAGACCACGGATCGCGCTCCGAAGCACCATAGATATGCGGAATATTCGCCGGCAAAACAACGGCTTCATCCGCATCGAGCATGTAGCGCGCCCCCTCCAACTCGTACCAGCCCGTACCCTCAGTACAGTAAATCAAAATATGTTCAGGCGCCCCAACTGGACGCTCACAGTAATGATAGCGAGCATTCGGATACCAACCAATATCCGTCGCTGCAATAGAACGCAGCAAAGGGTGCACTGACAATTGCTGAACGATCGACCGCGGAATTACGTACAGGATCTGTCCGCGGAAGCCGTCGCGGAGCCGGATCGAAACAGAAGATTGGTGATTCATCGAGAACACATCCAATTTGTCATCCCTTGGGCGCGCGGCGATAGTCGCGCGGCGAGACGCCGATCACTTGTTTGAACAGGCGCGAGAAGTAGTAGGGATCGCTGTAGCCGACCGCCGCAGCCACCTCCTTGACGTGCAGATCGGTGACGGCAAGGAGGGCGCTGGCATGTTGCATCTTGAGCAGGATGAAATAGTCGAGCGGCGCGTGGCCGGTCTGCGCCTTGAAGACGCGCGAGAAGTGCGACTCCGACAGCCCGGCCTGACCCGCCATCTCCGCCAACGAAAGCGGGCGATGCAGGTTGCTACGCAGGAAAGTGAGGGTGGATTCCACGCTGTGAAAGCGGCTGCTGCGCAGTGAGGGCGAAAAGGCGCCGTTGTTGAAAAAAAGTTCTCCTAGCAGACGGTGCAGCAGCTTCGCCGCGTAGATCAGCCGCGTCAGCACAAAGCCGCCGAGGAAGACCTCGTAACACGCCTGGAAGAGCGCGCTCACCACGACGCCGCAGCCGGGTTCGACAGCCAATGTACAGGTCGGCTCCTTGAGCAGCCGCGCCAAATACGCGCCTTCGTCCCCCAGGAAATGCACCCAGTGGATCGACCACGGGTCGGTCATCGCCGCGCCGTAGGTGTGCGGGGTGTGGGCAGGGATCAGCAGCGCGTCGCCCGGCGTGATGCTGACCGTCGTCTTGCCAAACTCCGCCCAGCCGCCGCCCGCCACACAGTAAATCAGAATATGTTCGTCCGCACCGTCGGGACGCTCGCGGAAATGATACTGGGCCTGGGGGTACCAGCCGATGTCGGTCGGCAGCAGCGAATGCAACAGCGGATGGCCGGCGATGCTGGCCAGCACCGGCCGCGGGATCACGTACTGAACCTGCCCTTTGAACCCTTCACGCAATCGAATTGGGAATTCGGCCTGGTCAGGCATCGCGCCTTCTCCGTTCATTAAGTCTGCAAATGTTTCCACAGGCAGCATACAGAATTTCTGCTTTCAGCACAACCGAAAATTCCACTGAACGACGCGTTAAAATATATAAATCGCAAACTTTACTTTGCGCCAGGCGCGTGCTATACTTCGGGTTGATCTTGGGGATGAACGGTCTCGACGGGGCAGGTTGTTCTGAGATGGCAGGCCGTAGAGCGTCGGCTACGTTAAAATAGGCGCAAACCTATAAATGCCAAAAACACTGGCAAGGCTTTCGCGTTCGGTGCACCGGCCACTTCGTTGGCCCTCGCTGCCTAACCGATAAGCTAACTCCATGACCTTCTACGGAAGGTCACGGCCCGCTTGGATGGTGCGACCAGGTTGAGCGTAAGCCGTCAAATACTGGAACGCTGCGACAGTGAACGCCGGTAACACTGTCTAAGAGAACCGGCTGGTCTGGCAACGAATCCTGTCGCACGGAGTCCGCCAGACGACATGAAATAGCGCGACTAAGCCTGTAGAGGTCTCTGGACGAATGTTTCGGACGCGGGTTCAACTCCCGCCATCTCCACCTGAGTGGAAAGGTTCGCCGACCGGCGAGCCTTTCTTCATTTTACGCCATGCTTTTCGTATCTATGTTCAGTTTGTGAACGGCGATCTACGATGAACTATTTACCAACCGACCGTTTCCCATCCCGCCGCCGCTTCTTGCGCCACGCTGCATTCGGTGCAGGCTCTCTGTTGCTAAGCGGCTGCGCAACGCCTGCCGCCCTCTTCAGCCAAGAGATGGCTGACCTTTACGCCGTAACCCAGCTTCTTACCGAGAAACCCACCATGCCAGAAGCATCGATTCGCCCTACTTTGGTTCGACCGCAGCCGTCGCTTGAAGTCAAGATCGGACAGATGTTGATGTTGGGTTTTCAGGGCGCTACGGTCGGCGAGGATCAGAGCATCATCGACGCGCTGCGCGATCTGCACGTGGGCAGCGTAGTGCTGTTCGACCTCGACCTGAGCACACGCCGCGTGCGCCCGCGCAACATCGTCTCGCCGGAGCAAGTCGCCCGCCTGACCGCCGATCTGCAAGCGCTGGCAACCCTGCCGTTGCTGGTCAGCATCGACCAGGAAGGGGGCGTCATCAATCGCCTCAAGGAGAAATACGGCTTCCCGGCTACGCTCTCCCATGCCGCGTTGGGCGAACAGCACGATCCTGAATTCACACGTGAGCAGGCGGGCGTCATTGCCCAGGCGCTGGCGGACGCCGGCATCAACCTCAACCTGGCGCCGGTCGTGGACGTGCGCGTCAACGCGGACAGCCCGATCATCGCACGCATGGAGCGCAGCTTTTCCGCGGATCCGCAGATCGTGGCCACGCAGGCGGAAGCCTACATCGACGCGCACCATGCGCTAGGAGTCAAATGCACGCTCAAACACTTCCCCGGCCACGGCAGTGCGGTCGGCGACACGCATCTTGGTTTCACCGACGTGACGAACACCTGGAGCGAGGACGAGCTGATCCCCTATCGCGAGCTGATTGGCAAGGGGAAGGTGGACGCGGTGATGACGGCGCATATCTTCAACAGCCGGCTCGACCCCGACCTGCCCGCCACGCTTTCCCCGGCGATCATCACCGGCTTGCTGCGCCAGCAACTCGACTTCGACGGCGTCGTCATCAGCGACGATATTCAAATGCGCGGCATCACCGATCTCTTTAAAGTGGAGAAAGCCATCGAGCTTGCGATCCTGGCCGGGGTGGACATGATCGCCGTCGCCAACAACCTCACCTATTCAGGCACGATCGCCGAGCGCTTTGTCGCCACGGTCAAGCGGCTCCTGGATGCGGGCGTCATCGACGAGGCGCGCATCGATCAATCCTACGCACGCGTGATACGGCTCAAGGGATTGGCCTGACTGTAGACCAGCGCGGCCGACAACATGAGCGCGGCCGCGGCCCATAACACTGCCGCGCCGCCAAAGCCTTGCCACAACACACCGCCGATCACCGAGCCTAACGCCCAGCCAAGCCCTGCCTGCGCTGCGCCCATCAATGCCTGTCCGGTGGCGCGCATGCCAGAGGGAGCGGCCTGCGCCGCATAGGTGACCACCGCCATCCAAAAGCCGCCATACAGCACGCCTAGCAGCGGCACGACCAGCAAAATCAACGTCGGCGTCGTCGCCAGCGCCATCACGCTGTAGACGCCGGCAAATCCGATCAGCCCCGCCAGGATGAGGTGCGAGGAGCGAAAGCGCGCCAGGATCGCCGCGCTGGCAAACATCACCGGGATCTCCGTCACGGCGTTGAGCGCATAGACCATGCCCACCTGCGCCTCCGTGCCGCCCAGGGCCAGCACGTGCAAGCCGATGAAGCCCAAAAACATCGCGGCGCCGGCCCCCATCAGCACATTCATCGTCAAGAAGCTCGGATAGCCTGGCTGCCGCCACAAGTGTTGCAACCCGGTGAGAAGATCCGCACGTTCGCGCAGCCGCTCGATCGGCAACATCAACGCCAACATTGTGCATCCAACAGCCAACAACAGCCCGTGCAACCAGAAGATCGGATCAAGCTGACGGGTGGTAAGCAGTTGACCAAGCCCAAAACTGAACACCACAAAACCGATGCTGCCAAAAAGCCGTTGGCGGCCATAACTGGCGCCGGTGCGCCCGATCATGTCCATCACGGCGCTATCGACCAAAGCCGGCGCCGGCGAACGAAAGAAGATCATCGCAACCACAAGCAGCAGCAACGGCCAGAATTCTGTCATCCACAGAAATGGGATAGTGAGCAGGCCCGCGCCCAAGGTGCACAATGCCAGCACTTGCTGATGAATCTGCCAGCGGTCGGCAATCGCCCCCCAGAACGGATTGGCAAGCAGCGCAACGATGGGTGGAATGCTGCCCAGCAGCCCGATCTGCGCACCGCTCAGCCCCTGCGCACTCAGATAGACATTAAAGTACGGCGCCAGCGAGCCAAGCGCCGCAAAAAAGATGAAGTAGTAGAGTTTTGCCACCCAAAGGCGAGAGGACGGCGCCCGCTGCCCAGCGATCGCGCGTCCCAGTGTCCACGACATACGGCTCATCGTTACCCAATGCCTGCTTTCCGTGCGCTACGCGCGCGTCGCACTGGCAAGACCAGTGCGACGCGCAAATTGATAACAGTTAAACAAATACGATACTGCAAAGGACGTCTTCCAGCAAACCGCGCGCTGCTTGAGGCGCTTTCTGTCCTGCGCGCTGATGCCTGCTGTTGATTATGCACAGCTTTGGTGTGAAGGCGTGCGTCTGGCATAATGTAGGCAGGCATACTTGGTATCAACCACACTGGCAGCAATTACAAAAGGAAAACGCGCATGTCGGGCAGCAAATTCCCACCACCTTTCTACCGCTGGCGACCCCATCCGTGGCATGGACTCGAAGTCGGTCCCAACCCGCCAGAGGTGGTGCACGCGTTTATCGAGATCACTCCGTTCGACCTGATCAAATACGAGATCGACAAGCGCACCGGCTACATTCGCGTCGATCGACCGCAGCGCAGCTCGTCGCAGCCGCCGGCGCTCTATGGCTTTATCCCGCGCACCTATTGCGCCGAAAATGTCGCCGCGCTTTCGCTCAATGCCACGCGCGGGGATGGCGACCCACTCGATATCTGCGTGCTCAGCGAACGACCGATCAATCGCGGCGAGGTGATCCTCAACGCGCGCGTCGTCGGCGGCCTGGACGTCAACGATCATGGCGAAGCCGACGACAAGATCATCGCGATCCTGGAGAACGACAATGTGTGGGGCAAGGCGCGCGATATCACCGATCTGCCGGAGATTTTGATCGAGCGGCTGCGCCATTATTTTGCCACCTACAAGATGATCCCCGGCCAGGAACTGTCGTTGACGGTGGATCGCGTTTACGGCCGCGAACATGCGTTGCGCGTCGTGCAGGCGTCGATCCAAGATTATTTCATCGAATACGGTGATTAGCGAGTATGACGGTCACTATTTTGCGGGCGATGCCTGGGCAGACGTCGCGACTGACGCAGATCGCCCACTCCGCCAAGAGTTACTGGGGCTATCCGGCGCGCTGGATCGAACTGTGGCACAACCAGTTGACCGTCACCAGCAGTTATGTGCGCGAGCATGAGGTCTATGCCGCCGTCGATAGGGATGAAACGCTGCTGGGCTTCTACGCCCTGGCTGGCGCCGGCGACAAACTTATCCTGGATCATCTGTGGGTGCAGCCAAGCTCGTTTGGCGCGGGCATCGGTCGTCTACTCTTCGAACATGCCATGGCGCGTGCACGCGAACTGGGGGCAAAAACCGTCGAGATCGAGAGCGACCCACACGCCGAAGGCTTCTACCAACATCTGGGCGCCGTGACGATCGGTGAGGTCAGCTATGAATTGGAGGGGCAGCCGCGTCTCCTGCCGCTGATGGCCTATTCACTCGAAACCGGCTTGTGAGGGATGCGCCTATGACGGTGCAAAGCTCGGCCCAGGCGATGCTGCGCGAACGATGGGAGAGCCATTATGCGTCGGGGCAAACACCCTGGGACACGCAGATCACGCCGCCGGAAGTGCAGGCATTCTGGGGTTCTGGTCGCCTGCCCGCGGCTGGGCTGGCGCTGGATATAGGCTGCGGACCGGGCACCAACGTGCGCTTTCTAGCAGAGCTTGGGCTGACTGCGTTTGGCTTCGACATTGCGTTGCAGCCGCTGCAAACAGGGCGCAATCGTATCGACCAGCGCGCGCCGGAGATCGCCCACCGCATCTGTTTTGTGCAAGCCGATGTGACGCGCCTGCCATTGCTCGCCGCCCACGCCGGCTATATTCTGGATATAGGTTGCTTTCACAGCATTGCGCCTGACCAGCGCCAAGGGTATGTGGACGGCATCATCGGCAATTTGCACGTGGGCGGCTATTTCCAGCTCTACGCTTTCGACCGGACAACGGAGATGAGCGCGGCCCCTGACAGGAAATTACTGGGCGTGGAGGAGAACGAGATCGCCAACCGCTTTGCCGAACGCCTGACCGTCATTGAAATCATCCGCGCCAGACCTGATCGCTATCCGTGTCGTTGGTATTTGCTTCAGAAAAAAAGGTAGTCTAGCCATGCCCCAATGGATTCAACGACAAATCGTCCTCGCCGAACGTCCGCGTGGCATCCATTTGATCACGGACGATCTGCTGAGGCAAGTACCCGAAATCTACGATTTCCAGATCGGATTGGCGCATTTTTTTCTTCAGCATACTTCCGCCTCACTGGCCATCAACGAACGCGTCGATGACGATGTGCGCACTGACCTGGAGCATTATCTCAAAGCTCTTGCGCCGGAGGATGCCTCTTATACGCATAGCTATGAAGGGCCCGACGATATGCCGGCGCATATCAAATCCGTGCTCATCGGCGCCGAGGTGACGGTGCCGATTTCAAATGGCCGGCTCAGCTTTGGCGCCTGGCAAGGTCTCTACCTTTGCGAGCACCGCAACCATGGCGGGCGCCGGCGTCTGATCGTCACGCTCCAGGGCGAATTGACCTGAGCCACGCCGATTTGCGGACATTTGTCACCCGCGCTACGGTGCGACTAACTCTGCTGGATGGCTGCCCGTCGCACTATACTGAACTCAGACGCACCATTGATTCGTTATTGTGTCGAACACTCTCAACCCAGGCAACCTCAGAGACAGTGTTTTTTGAGACAGGATCTTCTGATGACTACAACCATTCCAAATTCGGCCACGGCGACAGCGCACTCTAATTTAACCGGCGTGCGTGTGGCGATCACACACGACAAAGAACAAACACAGGATCAAGCCGATCTCTTTGCGGCATTGGGCGCAGAGATCTACTACTACCCCTGCATCGAGATCATCCCCTTCGACGACAAGGACTTGGAAAATGCGCTGCGCGAGGCAAGTGAAGGCAAGTACGATTGGCTCGTGCTGAACGACGCCGACACTGCTTGGGTCGTCGGCGACGCGATGCGTGCGGTCGGCATCGACCCGAACCAGATTCCACGGCGGCTCAAGGTCGCCACGATCGGCTGTATGACCGAGATCTACACCGCCGAGTTTATCGGGTTGGAATCGGCCTTTGCCCCTGAAGTCTACACGCCGCAGTTTGTCGCCGAAGAGTTACGCCTCAAACCGGGCGACCGCGTGCTGTTGCCGCAATCCTCGACGACGCGCGCGGGGCTGGCGAAGTGCCTGCACGGCACTGGCGCCGAAGTGACCGCAGTCAACGCTTATCGCACGATGATCGGCAAGGGCGGCGACCCCGTGCCCGTCATGCTGTGGGAAGGCAAGATCGACGTGCTCACCTTTACTTTCCCCACAGCGGTGCGCTATTTCGTCAAGCGGCTTGAATATGAAGGCGGCGCCAAAGCCATGCTCGACGACGTGTGCATCGCCTGCATCGGCCCGTTGACCGCGGCCGCCGCACGGGAATATGGCTTCCAGGTGAGCCTGACGCCGCAGCAGCACACCATCGCCGGATTGGTCGAAGCGGTCAATGATTATTTCAAGTAACAGGGGCGCCGCCCGCTAGGCTGCTTTCGATCATCACGCAAGACATCTGCGTCGTTGAATGCTCTGCGCGCACTCTGCGATGCGATTCAGGACGATCATCATGAGTGAAGAACCAGACGCCCTGCCGCCAGCCGAACCGGTGGATCCGAAAGCTCATCCCGTCGACATGCCGCGCATCCGGGTGATGGCGACGGAATTGAAGGAGCCCAATATCTGGCTGATACGCTCTGTGGCGGCGATGATGGGTATGGAAGCCGTCGAGGCGCTCTTCCAGCGCACGGTGGAGATCGAGGCCGCGAGCGGCATGATGACCAAGCAAGGCGAGCGCCGGCGCACGTCTGGCGGCATCTTCTTCCTGTTGGCGCGCGACCAGATGTCGGCGCGCCAGCGGCGCAAGGTCTTTGGCCTGCCGCCCTCGCCGCTGAACACAAAGAAGCAACCCAAGCCGCCGGCGCCACCGTCCACACCCAAGCCGCCGCCACCGCCCAAATCGCCTCCGTTGACGCTGGAACAGGCCGGCGCCTTGCTGAGAGCAACTTTGAACATCGACCCGCAGAAACGAGGGATTGCCGTCATGAAAACAACTATCATCGGCCGGCCCAAACAGATCAAGAAGCTCGACGCCTGCACGCTGGTCGTCCTGGGACAAAAGGCGCCGCCCGCGATGCCCAAAGGTCTGCCGCCCGTGCCCGACACCAGCAAGGCGACCATCGCGGTCTTCATCGCCAACAAGCAGTGGGACAAGGTAGAAGCCGCGCTCAAGGCCGACCCGCAGGATGAGGCCATCATTGAAGGCTATCCCGTCAACGACGCCAAGAACCAATTGACCGGCATCTGGGCGCAGTCGTGCACGTCCAAGAATCTCCAGCGCGCCAAGCGCGAGGCGCAGGCCAAGGATGAATCCTAAAGGCGCCAGCCAGTGACGCAGATTCTCTCCATCTCGCTGGGCGCTATGCTGGGCGCTAATCTGCGCTTTTTCGTCAGCGTCTGGGCCAGCCAACGGTTGGGTATTGGCTTCCCCTTCGGCACCTTGCTAGTCAATGTTGGCGGCTGTTTTCTGATCGGTCTTTTTTATGGTCTTGGAGAAACACGGCTCACGCTCACGCCGGAACTCAGGCTGTTCTTTGTCGTGGGGTTTCTGGGCGCGTTCACCACCTTCTCATCCTTTGGCAACGAGACCGTCAACCTGATGCGCAGCGGCGACCTCTGGCTCGCCCTGCTCAACATCGCCGGCAACAATTTATTTGGCTTGCTGGCCGTGATGACCGGTGCGGCATTAGCAAGATTGCTTGCATAGACAGGTTAATTCACCCAAAACCTTGCGCAATCGGCCGCTCGCCACGCGCCTTACAAGGGAGGATGCTCATGCAGCTATCCGGTGAAGTGGTGCGCGTCACCATCTATATCGGCGAGAGTGACCGCTATCACGGCGGCAATCTTTACAGGGCCATCCTCAACTTCCTTCGCAGCGAAGGAGCAGCCGGGGCGACCGCCACGCGCGCCTTAAGCGGTTTTGGCGCGCACAGCCGCATCCACACCGCCAACATCGAAGTGCTGTCCAGCGACCTGCCGATCCGCATCGAGTGGATCGACCTGCCGGCGCGCGTAGATCGCCTTTTGCCCCAGCTCCAGCAGATGGTTGACGATGGATTGATCGTGCGCGAACCGGTGACGGTGGTGCACTATGCGTGGGGAGGCAGCCAGGCGCCGCTGGCGCACCCTGTCGTGCGCGTCATGCGTGAAGAGGCGACGACCGTGCAGCCCGACGCGCCCGTGGCGGAGATCGTGACCCTGCTGCTGGAACGCGGCGTGCGCAGCCTGCCCGTCGTCGATGGCGCGCAGCGGCTGGTAGGCATCATCACCGACGGCGACCTGCTGCATCGCGCCGGGTTGACGACGCGCATCGGCTTGCAACGGGAGCTGCCCGACGATCAGGCGCGTGCGTTGCTGCTCGCACTGCGCCAATCCCCGCTAACCGCCCGCGAGATCATGAGCACGCCCGTGTTCTCCGTCCAGACTGACGAACCGGTGCGGACAGCCGTAGAGCGCATGGTCAAGCACAACCTTAAACGCCTGCCTGTCGTCAACGAAGATGAGCGCTTGATGGGGATGGTGAGCCGGATCGACATCTTCCGCATGGTCGCGTCCCACCGCAATGAAGCGAGTGATGACGACGCGCCCCGCACTGGACGCACCGTCACGGAACTCATGTATACAGACGCGCCGACGGTCTATGTCAGCGCGCCGCTGGAGGAAATCGTGCGCGCGCTGGAAATGAGCGGCCGGCGCCGCGTGGTAGTGGTCGATGACGACCGCCACGTGCTTGGCATCATTACGGATGGCGACCTGCTGCGCCGCAGCCAACAAAAGCACGATCCCGATCTGCTGGCGCGCCTGCGCAATCTGCTGGTTGGGGAGGCGCCTATCGCACAAGTGTTGCCCGACGCCGGCGAACGCGCCACAGACCTGATGACATCGCCCGTGATCACGGTGCTGACGGACGCAGCATTGTCTGAAGCGCTGCACCTGATGACGACGCACGCCATCAAACGCGTGCCCGTGGTGGACAGCGAGGGACGGCTCGTCGGGCTGCTCGGCCGCGCCAGCGTACTGCGCGGCCTGTTGGAAAGTGAAGATAATGCGTGATGCGTGATAAGTGACGTGATTACACATTACGCATCACGCATTAGATATTTACTGTATAGGTTGAATGACGCGCAGCGACGACAAATCCGATAATTCAACCTTGCCGGCATCGGTGATCCAACCTGTAAAGCGGTCGTTGCGGAAAGCTTGCACATTCGAGGCGTAGAACGGGATGATGTAGGCGATGTCGTCGTGCACGATCCGTTGCATCTCCCAGATCATCTCACGCCGTTTATCGTGGTCGAGCTCAACGGCCTGCTGCGCAAAGAGGGCGTCAAATGCGGGATTCGAGTAGCCGGTTTCGCTGGTGCCCGTTGCGATCTCCTTGGTGGTCATGACGCTCAACAGGAAGGCCGGGTCGGGATCAGAGCCCCATCCCCACAAGATGATGTCGAAGTCGAACGCAGGGCAACAGGCAGCCGTCAACGTATCTGCATCGAGCGCCTGCAACTCGGTCTTGACGCCGATCTGCGCCCACATGCCGTTCAGCAGTTCAGCCATGCGCGGCGAGTTGACGCTGTCGCTGGCCCAGTTGAGCCGGAAGGTGAGATCACGCGACCCGTCGGGCATCTCGCGCACACCGTCGCCATTGACGTCAAGATAGCCGGCGTCATCCAGAATCTGATTTGCCTTCGCCAGATCGAACGCGTAATCCGCCAGCGTGTCGTTATACCAAACGCCCAGGCTGTCAGGGATCAACGTCAGGCCGGGGTTGCCCAATCCCAGCAACACCACATCGATGATTTGCTGCTTGTCAGTGGCGTGCGCCAACGCCAACCGTACGTCGCGGTCGAGCAGGGCAGGATGGCCGGAGCAAATGCCATCTTCGGGTGGACAGTTTTCGGGCGTCACCTGGTTGAAAATGATGTCGGCAACATCCGGCGCAGCGGGTGGGCCAATCACCAGAGTGATCGTAGCGTCGTTGCGCAGACTGGGCACTGCGGTCGCCGGCAGTTCCGTAATCATGTCCACCTGCCCGGTGCGCAATGCCTGCACCAGGCTATCCTGGTTGTCAAACGTTTGGAAAATCACGCCGTCCACCTTGGGCGCGCTGAGGGGATGCGTCTTGACCGCGTCGAGCCGCACGAATTGATTCTGGGCATATTCGGCCAGCTTGAAGGGGCCGCTGCCAATCATCTGCTCGTTGGCAAAATCGGCCGCGCCTTCTTCCGCATACGCCTTCCAAATGTGCTTGGGCAACGTGTAGAGAAAGACCAGTTGGCTCTCCATATTGGGGATCGGCTCGGTCAGCGTGATCACGACGGTGTTCGCGTCGGGCGCTTCGACGGCGTCAAAATAGGCGGTGTACACATTGAGAAAGGGGAATTCTTCATGCGCCTTGTAAAAGTTGTACGAAAATACGATGTCCTCGGCAGTCAATGGCTCATCATCATGGAAGGTGAAGCCATCTCGAAGCTTGAATGTCCACACCAGGCCGTCGTCAGAAATCGTATAGCTTTCGGCCAGGTTCGGCATGTAGCTGCCATCCAGTTCCAGCGCAAACATCGCATCGTAAACCAGCCCGTAGAGCGTGTAGGCTTCGGCGAGGACGCCAACGCCCGGGTTGAGCGAGTCGGGACTGCCGCCCCAGCCGATGCGCGCAACGGTTGCCGCGGCTGAGACGCTCGTCTCGCCCTCACCCGCTGCAGAGGGAGCAGGCGCGCCGCCCGCGCAGGCAGCCATCCACAGTGTTGCCAAGAACAGCAGGGCGATCACCTTCAATCTTGAAGACATGGGTCATCCTTTCTGTACGGAATCGTGGTGTATGGGGAACAAAAAGACCGGCGGCGCTATGATAGCACCACCGGCCTGATTCACTCAAACCATTGTATTGTCAAGGAGTGTCTTCCACAATCTCATATTTCAGTGTGATCGGCGCTGCCTGACGCAACATCGCCTGCGCCGGGCAATATTTTTCCTCAGAGAGTTGCATAGCGCGTTCGACCGCGGCCGGGTCGATCCCCTTCCCGCGCAGCACGTAGGTGATCTCCATGGTCGTAAAGACGTGCGGGTGCTCTGCGGCGCGCGGCGCGTCGACTTTGACCTCAAAGCTCGTGATCTCCTGCCGCTTCTTGCTCAGGATCGAAATCACGTCCATTGCGGTGCAACCGGCCAGGCTGATCGCCATCAACTCCATCGGCCGGAAGCCACGATTGGCGCCGCCTGCCGCGGGCGCAGCGTCAAGCACAATCGTGTGTCCGCTCTCCGCCGCACCTTCAAACTGCATGCCACCTTGCCAAATCACTTGCGTTTGCATGTTGGGTCATCCTTTCCGTTGTTTTCTGTAATCATGACGACGACATTGTAGGCGTGCTCGGTTGCGTCCTGTCCAAACGCACCTGGTCCGATTCCATTCGAGGTGAAGTCCATGATTCCGTTGTCTCTCTGGTTCGATGCAAAGCACGCGGAATGGTTACATCTTTATGCAAGTGGAATCACGAAATAATAGACAGCGAAAAAGTGAAGAATGCAGCCGGCCAGCACGAAGAGGTGCCAGATCGCATGGTTGAAGGGAATCGTTTTGACCTTGAAGAAAATTGTGCCCACCGAATAGGCAAGCCCGCCGCCGACCAGCAGCGCAATGCCAGTGGGCGCCAGGTTGTTGGCGATCTGGAAGGCGGCCAGCAGGCCGAGCCACCCCATGCCCAGATAGGTCACTAGCGAGACCATCTGAAAGCGACCGAGAAAGAAGATCTTGAAGATAATGCCCGCCACGGCCAACGACCAGACAACTGCCATAATGACGGCGCCCAGGCGGTCGCCGATCACGAGCAGGGTGAAGGGCGTGTAGGTGCCGGCGATCAGCAGATAGATCGCACAGTGATCGATGATCTGCAACACGCGCTTGGCGCCGACGTGCGGAATGGCATGATAGAAAGTCGATGCGGCAAAGAGCAGAATGATGCTGACGCCGTAGATGATAACGCTGGCGAGAATCACGCCGTCGTCCGTTTGCAGCGTCTTCAATACCAGCAGCACCAACCCCAACGCCCCCAATACGGCGCCCACGCCATGCGTCGAGGCATTCAGAATTTCCTCTAACAAAGTGTAGCGTTTCGTACTTACGGTTGTCGTGGACACATTTCCTCCTGGAACGGACTGGCTGGAAGGCATCGATTGAAAAGTTTAGGCTCAACCGGGATTCATGTGGTCGGGCTTTACGTGCCGGGGACGGGCTGAGCGTTGTCTGCTCGACCGAAGCACCGCAAGCCCGTCCCCGGCACGTAACCACACGCGATCCGCTTGAGACCAAACGTTTAATCTGCGCAAGGCATAACGGCTCACCGCCAGATCATGCCTTTCTCATTTTAGACGAACTTGGCAAAATCGTCTACGCTCTAGCTGTTCGTGCAATCTACTCCGCAGGGTCGCTGGCAACTTATAAACTCAACGTAAGTTATGCTCAGCCATTACCTGTCAATGTTCCTACCTATCTTACTCATCCCTAAAGGAGGCTCGCTCATGAACTACCGACCACTCGGCCGCACGGGTGTAATGGTTTCCCCGCTCTGCCTGGGCGCCATGAATTTCGGCGGCCCCACCAGTGAAGCCGATTCTGTGGCGATCATCAACCGAGCGCTGGACGGCGGCATCAATTTCATCGACACCGCCAACGTCTACAACGCCGGCGAAAGCGAACGCATCGTCGGCAAGGCGCTGCAAGAGAATGGGCGCCGCGACCAGATCGTGTTGGCGACCAAGGTCTACGGCAAGATGGGCGACGGCCCCAACGACCAGGGCGTCAGCCGCTATCACATCATCAAGGCGTGTGAGGATTCGCTGCGCCGCCTGCAAACCGAGACCATCGACCTCTACCAGCTTCATCGCCCACCCATGACCGTGCCGCAGGACGAAACACTGCGCGCCTTCGATGACCTGGTGCGCGCCGGCAAAGTGCGCTACATCGGCTGTTCCACCTTCCCCGCGTGGAAGGTGATGGAGGCCATCGCCATCAGCGAGCAATACAAGCTGGCGCGCTACATCAGCGAGCAGCCGCCCTACAACCTGCTGGACCGTCGCATCGAGAACGAGCTTGTGCCGCTGGCGCAACAATACGGCATGGCGCTGCTGCCGTGGTCGCCGCTGGCAGGCGGCATCTTGGCCGGTCGATATGCGAATAAGGCGCAGTTCCCCACCGGCTCGCGCGCCGAACGCGCCAACGAAGTCTTCCGCGACCGCATTACCCAGCGCGGCATCAATGTCGCCATCGCGGTGGGAGAGTTGGCAGCCGAGCGTGGCATGACATCGTCGCAGCTTGGCCTGCTGTGGGTGATGGAGCAGCCAGGCGTCACCGCGCCGATCATCGGCCCGCGCACGATGCAGCATCTGGAAGACGCGCTGCCGCTGCTGGAAATGAGGCTGGCCGACGACGACCGTCCTCGCTTCGACGCACTCGTTCATCCCGGCACGGCCGTGGCCGATTTCCACAACAGCAACGAGTGGATGAAGGCGCGCGTGGTGGGCTAAAGAAATATCAATTTGTGAAGTCATCGGCCAGAGATCAGGTTCCTCTGGCCGATGACTTTTCACAAAAGACTTGATTTCGCGCGCGTGGCGCCTATGCGTTGGCGAGCGATGCCGCCACCTTCTCCAGGCGCGTGCGGGCGTCTTGAGCAACGGGCGCCAACGCTGGATTGTCCACAAAGCCCATCATCGCCAGCGGGTCGACGAGGGATACGACGCTGCCCCCCTGTTGTTCATCCTCAAAGACGATGACATTGCACGGCAGCAACAGCCCGATCTCAGGTTCGGCGGTCAGCGCACGATGCGCCAACGGCGGGTTGCACGCGCCGAGAATCATATATTTCTTGAAATCGACATCCAGCTTCTTTTTCAAGGTCGCCTTGACGTCGATCTCCGTGAGCACGCCAAAGCCTTGCTCCTTGAGCGCCGCAGTCACGCGTTCGATGGCAGCTTCGTAGGGCAAGTCAAGGTGGAGTTGAAAGCCGAGTTGGGTTGCAGTGGTCATGTAGGATTTCCTTTATGCTGAGCCAAAGTGAGCCGGTCAAGATCGCTGTCGCTAGTATAGCAGTTGCATCGTCCGACAAGCATCCCCACCACCTTATGCCTCCCATAACCCTGCACTGATAGCTAATTTCGGCAACAGCCGTAGGTCGGGCTAGCAGCCCGACGATGTTGCGTCAACGCTTCGGGTGGCATCAACCGGCGACAGCCGTAGGTCGGGCTAGCAGCCCGACGGTATTGCGTCAACGCTTCGGGTGGCATCAACCGGCAACAGGCCGGACCGGCGGGAGGCGACAATGCCCAGCAAGAGGATAGAAGCACCGTCGGCTGATCGCCCAACCTACAAATCTGCGTGCTGGAATTCGCCCTCCACTGTAGCGGGTTGACAGGGCATTTCAGGCTGGCTATGGTATCATCTAGGCTCGGCTTGGGGTTTTCCGTGCGAGCGGCGGGCAATGGAATGCCGGTGCACCGCCGGAGCCTCTGCGTATCCGTAAGTTTTATGGACATAAAGGTAATTTGAGATGAGTGAATTAGAGACCCGGTTGAATCAACTTGTCGAACGTGTGGATGCGATCCGGGGGCATCTTTGACATACCGGGCAAAAGCGTGCGCATCAAAGAACTCGACGCGCGCATCCAACAGTCCGACTTCTGGGACGATGCGCAAAGCGCACAGAAGGTTATGCAGGATCTGAGCAGCCTGCGCGAGAAGGTGGACGTGTGGGAGGCAATCGGGCGACGCACGCACGATGCACTTGACCTCTACGGCATAGCGGAGGACGACCCCGACCTGCTGGCCGAATTGGAAGGCGAAGCGAGCGCGCTCGAAGCGGATTTGGAAACGCGTGAATTTACGCTTGCCATGAGCGGGCCGCACGATGGCGCCGGCGCCATCCTCAGCATCCACGCGGGGGCAGGCGGCACCGAGGCGCAAGACTGGACGCAGATGCTGCTGCGCATGTATCTGCGCTGGACGGAAAAGCAGCGGTACAAGACCTTCATCACCGATGAAACCCAGGGCGAAGAGGCTGGCATCAAAAGTGTGACCGTCGAAATCAACGGCGCCAATGCCTACGGGCTGCTCAGGGCGGAGAAAGGCGTGCATCGGCTCGTGCGCCTCAGCCCGTTTGACTCCAATAATCGCCGCCACACCAGCTTTGCCAAGGTCGAAGTCATGCCTGTGCTTGACGAAGATATCGACATCCAGATCGACCCCAAAGACATCGAGATTGAAGTCTTCCTGAGCAGCGGCGCCGGCGGGCAAAATGTGCAGAAGAACCAGACCGCGGTGCGCATTCGCCACCTACCGACAGGGCTGATCGTCACGTCGCAGAACGAACGCAGTCAGGGACAGAACCGTGAGATGGCGATGCGTGTGCTGCGCGGTCGCTTGTATGAGATGGAAGAGGAAAAACGGCTGACGGAAAAAGCCAAGCTAAAAGGCAAAGTGGATGACGCCAACTTCGGCAGCCAGATTCGCAGCTACGTGCTGCACCCGTACCAGATGGTCAAGGATCTGCGCACTGACGTCGAAACCGGCAACACCGCCGCGGTGCTCGACGGCGAGATCGATATGTTCATCGAGGCGTGGCTCAAGAGCAATCTACAAGACGTAGAATAGAAAAGAAGAGCCCGCAAGTGACGCGGATTGGGCGGCATGACGCGGATTTGATCCGCCGATATCCGTCCCATCCGCGTCGCTCGCGGGCTCTTTCAGTTGGATTCCACCTTCAATTGCGTGCGTACTTGGACCAGCAATCCGGGCAGAAAGCGCGCTGTCCAACAGGCAGGCCATCTTTGTCGATCAACAGGGTGTGGCAGTAAGCCCATTGCTGGCAGCAGTCGCAGACGGCGTAGGTAAGTTCGCGGTCGGGCGCTTCGAGGTCGAGGACATCCAACGTGCGTGGCATTTCATCGCCCCAAATCTTCTCGGCGCAAGGCTGATGCTTGTGTTCGGCAAGGCGGTCGGCAGTGTGTTCAGCAATCGGGTTGACGGTCATAGTCATGTCTGATCTCCGGTGATCGTTTCTGAAATCGATTGAAACATCGTTTAATAACGTTTGGTTTGTGATTTAATTCACAACTCGTTTGAGTTTATTCGATTGTCGCTGCGCAAACTAGGGACATTTGTCATCAAAGTGGGTTATCTCCTGGCTGCTAAGTCATCCGCATATGGGTCAGCTCTGGTGAGGTGCGGAAACGCCACCCATTTGCCAATCCGCATAAAGGGCGCTACGATCTGCCGCCATGAGCTATGAGCGCTTCGAGTGGTTAGAGATCCCGGAACAACAAACTGAGCCGGCGAAAAAGAAGACGAAACCCGCCGAGGCCATCGTCGGCAAACGCTGCCCCCAATGCGGCTGGCTGGATGAGGAGACCGCGCTCCAGTGTTTCCGCTGTGGCTATCGCTACAACATCGACCACTCGATGGCCGAGCGCATCGGACAGCTAGGCATCACGCTGCCGCCGCGCGTGATCGAATCCAACCAGAATTTGGAGAACTTTTTCCGCGCCCACGGTCGCACCCGTCCACCGGAGCCGCTGCCGATCTACCAATTGCGCCTGCAAGCAGAAGCGTTGCGGCTGAGTCGCGGCTTTGACCGGCTGATCTGCCTCGACGAGGTGGCGGTCGAGCATTACGAACATCAGTTGGAGGCCGCGCTGCGCGCGCTGCGGGAGATGCGCGGCCGCGCGCTCCTGGCCGACGAGGTCGGGCTGGGCAAGACGATCGAGGCCGGCATTATCATGAAGGAATTGATCCACCGCGGTTTGGTGCGCACGGTGCTGGTGTTGACGCCGGCTTCGCTGACTGAACAGTGGCGCGAGGAACTGCACAACAAGTTTCACGAAGATTTCACCGTGATGGAGACGCCAGACGCCTGGCGTGCGGTGCAGGCCGCGGAAAGTGGCCGCTGGATCGCCAGCCTGGATCGCGCCAAGCTCACCCATCATCGCGAGGCGATCCTGGCGCGCGAATACGACCTGCTGATCGTGGACGAGGCGCACAAGCTCAAGAACCGCAGCACGTTGGCGTGGAAATTCGTCAATCAGCTTCGCAAACGTTATGTCCTAATGCTGACCGCCACGCCCGTGCAGAACGACTTGATGGAGCTGTACAGCCTGATCACGATCCTGGCGCCGGGGCAGCTTGGCACCGTGCTCGCCTTTCGCCGTCATTTCCTCGACAGCTACGACTCGCGCCAGCCGCGCAACGCGTCTTCGCTGCGCAGGCTGCTCAACGACGTGATGATCCGCAACCGGCGCAGCAAGGTCAACGTGCAATTTCCGCGGCGCCAGGCAGCCATTTATCACCTGGAATTGAGCGAACCGGAGTGGATGCTCTACCGCCAGGTCACTGAATATATTCGCCGCCGCTTCAACGACGCCGACAGCACGAAACACCTGCGCCTGACGCTGCTGACGCTCCAGAAAGAATTGAGCAGCAGCCCGCAGGCGCTCGCCGGCACGCTCCGCAAAATGTTGGCGGACACGGGGCACAGCGAAGGGGTGCGAGCAGAATTACAGCGCTTTGTCGAGCTGGCCGAGGCAATTCCGCAGAGCCGTAAATTAGGCGCAGTCTGCGAAATCTTGGAGCGCTTCCCCGGCAAGTTTTTGATCTTCACCGAATATCGCCAGACGCAGGAGAGCATCCTGGCCGAACTGGCGCGCCGCAAGATCAAGGCGACCGGCTTTCATGGCGGATTGGACATCCAACAAAAGGAGGCGGCGATTGCCCTCTTTCGCACGCCTGAACAAGCAGGCGGCGCGCGCGTGCTGGTCAGCACGGAGAGCGGCGCCGAGGGGCGCAACCTCCAATTCTGCCATCAGTTGATCAATTACGACCTGCCGTGGAACCCCATGCGCGTCGAGCAGCGCATCGGCCGGCTGCACCGGTTGGGACAGGCGCACGATGTCGCCATCTTCAACCTGAGTTGCAACGAGACGATCGAGGCGCATGTGCTCGAGCTGCTGGCGCGCAAGATCCGCATGTTCGAACTGGTGATCGGAGAACTGGACATGATCCTGGGCAATGTGGAGGGCGCCAAATCTTTCGAGGATTTGCTGCGCGACGCGTGGGAATCGGCGATGAGCGAGGATGACCTGCGCCAGCGCATCGATGCCTTGGGCGACGTGCTGGTCAGGGCGCGGCGCGATTACGAACGAGTCCGCACGACCAACGAGTTGCTCGACCTGGCGTTAGATGAGCGATAAGTGACAAAGGATGCGTCACAAGCGCGGCTTTGTCAACAGCACTTCCCGCACCAAGGGATGGCCGAACTTGCCTAACGCCGCTGCGACCTGCCACGCTTCCTGGTCGGTGGTGCGCAGATGATTGGGGTCAACCACCAGCCGCGGCTGGGCAGGATGGTCGGCATCGCGAATCTCATACATCTGCTGCAAATCCTCGCCCACCTCGTGATAGTGGATAGGCGGCAACCCTTCCACCTGGCGATAGGTTTCACGCCGGAATGAATCCGCAAGTGGGTTGCGATAAACATTACAACGCAGTCGCCCCAAAATTGCGCCTAGCGTGTTCGACCATTCGGCCAGGGTGTCCGGGTCTGCACTTTCGCCGTGCAATGTCTTCATCAGTTGCTGGCGAAAGCGGTATTGGTAGCGATAGAGGCGCGCCTGGCTTTCGAGCGCGTCCCGACCAATGTCGAGGAGGCGCTGGAGTGTTTCCTCCGCCGACGCACTCTGCCCCACCCAGTACCCTTCAAACCCCGTACCGTTCTCGAAAAACGGGTTGCGCGCCAGCCGCACGGTTTCCCAGGCCAGATAACGATGGTCGAATTGATGGGACAGCCGCGAAATGCCAGAGAGGGCGCGCAGTTGACTATTTTCCAGCAACCACAGGAGGTAGTCGCCAAACGGAACTTCACCTTCGACATGTTTCATTACGATCACCCGCCTTGTCGATGAATTTTGTGATCCATCTTATTATCGCGCCGATTGCACAGGGTGCAAGGTCGCGATGGCGTGTCCTGCGTTCGTCATCGTTATAGATTTGTCTTAGACGTTTTGCGGAACACACGGGTGTACTTCAACTTGGGGGGCGCCGGGGACGTTTCTTGCCCCAACTGTGAAGGACACCCACCACACATGTGGCGGTTGCGCAGAGTGCGGTGCGTGCGTACAATGCGCATTGTCCATCAAGCGCTGTGCGAGCGTTCCAGTAAATTTTCCTATCCATATCCACAAGCCAGGTTGTACAACCCATGCTTTTTTGGTTCTCTGAAATCTTTGATGTCACCTTGCTGGCGACAATTGGTCTGGTCTTTTTTGCCACTTTGCTGGGCGCCTACGTGCGCGCCCGGCGCCGCGATCCTTGCCTCAAGTCCTTCACCGACTATGTCGTCACGGTGGAATGCGCCGAACACAAGGTGATCTGGGGAAGGATGGAACTGGCTTCGACCGGTCTTGAGTTGCATTACACAGACTCTGTTGAGGATGAGAATCATGTCGAATCCAGCTACATTATGTACACTCATGAATTCGGCCAGATCCACGCGCTTTACCGTTACATCGACGAACTTGACGTGGAGAATCAAGCGCAGCGTCGCAAAGACCTGGCGCGTTCGCTGCACCCGCGCTTCTTGCGCCGCGCCCTGCGCCATATCCGCAACTTCATCTCTCTGGCCTCCGAATCGTTGAGCGAGGTGGTCGGGCTGATCATCGGCGGGCTGCGCAAGCCGGCGGGACGTTACATCACTGAAGAGAGCGAGGAGCGGTTGCGCGAGTTGGGCGCCACCTTTATCGGCAATGTCGGCAGTGGCTACGACCCGCTGTTGGAGCGCTTCATCGGCCAAAAGATGGTCTTCGAGATCATGGAAGGTGACGAAGTGCACGAGCATGTCGGCATTTTCAAGCAGTACTCACCCGACTTTTTCGAGATTCTCGACCTGCAAGTTCCCCGGAAACAGACGCTGGCCGTCGAGCGCCAGGCAGCGGCCGTCGCCGAGCAGATCAAGGCCACACTGGCCGACAAGCGGCTGACCGTCGCCAACCAGAGCATTCAAATGGTGTTGCTGAAAAGTATGACCGTGGACGGCGTTGAAGAGCCACTCAATGCCATGATCGATGCTGGAGAGCAGATTCATTTCGACCTCGATACGCTGTGTGAGCGCGCCGTCCTCACCTTTCGGATTTTGCGCGTCGTGGACATGATCGTGCCGCGCACACGCTGTGTGGTGCGCCACCGCGCCGACTACTATCGCCCGGAGTTATTGCCGTCGATCATTTTCGACATCGGCGTCAAGCTGCGCGGCGCCTCAAAATCCTCCGTGCAGGAAAAGCGTCTACGCCAGCAGTTGCATGAAAACCCCTTCGCGGTGATCGCTCTGGCAAATTTAGGCGCGCTGTTGATGCAAAAAGAGGATGGCGACGAAGCCGAACCGTTATTGCAAAAAGCATGGTCGATGCGAAATTCACTGCCGGACAATGGACGTCGAGTGCGCCAGTTGCTACAGGAAATCCAGCGCAAACGCGCCAGCAACCCCCAAAGCCGCGACGCATTGCAGCCTCCTAAAGCGAGCAAGCCAAGCTGAAGTACATCCTATTCCACTCGACAAGTTGGTCAAGCGCACAACAACATGGTAAGCTTTGTGACCGCTTAATGGCAACAAAAGTGGTACGGTCTGGTCATCTGTGACCGGTTGGCCACAAGAACCTGGAGCGCCTACTATGCGAACATATTACGATATTGACCTCACCACCCACTCAGTCGACGCACGCCCCCTTCACGGCAAAGACGTCGTCCTCGCCGGGCGTTATCTGATTGCCAAGACGCTCGTCGAGCGCGGATTGGCCGGCGTCGATCCGCTGTCGCCGGAGAACCCGCTGATCTTCTCGGCCGGCCCCTTTGCGGGGACGACCTTTTCGAACGCCAATCGCACCAGCGTGGGCTGCAAAAGCCCGCTCACCGGCGGCATCAAGGAGGCTAACGGCGGTGGCACGTTCAGCTATGGGCTGGGGCAACTGCGTGTTGCCGGCTTCACGCTCTTTGGCGCCTCGCCCGACTGGGTGGTGATCCACTTGCGCAAGGATGGCGGCATCGACTTTGACGACGCTTCCACCTACCTCGGCAAGGGCAATTTTGCCGCCGCAGAGATGCTTTACGCGCGCTACAGCCGCAAGGTGGCGATTGCCCTTTGCGGGCCGGTCGGTGAATATCAGGGTTTGCTGGCCGGCATCGCCTTCAGCGACAAGGATCTGCGGCCGTCGCGGCTGGCCGCGCGCGGCGGCGTCGGCGCGGTGATGGGCAACAAGCGCGTCAAGGCCATTGTCGTCGATCTGGACAAGGCGCCGCCCTTTGGCGACCCGAAGAAGGTCACCGCCAGCATCAGGGAATACGCAAAGCTCCTGCGCGAAGATTCCGTCGTGATGAACTTTTACAACAAAGTGGGCACGATGGGCATGGCCGACTACCAAAACTATATCGGCGGCCTGCCGGTGCGCAACTTTACAGGCGGCCAGGTTGCCGACGTCTCCGCCGGGGAAACCTTCAAAATGGGCGGCGACTATATCGGCGAGCTCAACACCGCGCGCGGAGGCGATCAGACGCACCCGTGCATGCCAGGCTGTGCGATCCAGTGCAGCAACGTCTATTTCGATGCCAAGGGGAAGGAAGTGGTTTCGCCGGTCGAAAACGAGACGCTCGGTCTGCTCGGCACGAACTGCGGCATTACCGACCCTGACGATCTGGCGCAACTCAACTATATCGCCAACGACCTGGGCGTCGATTCGATTGAGACGGGCGCCACCCTCGGTGTGCTGATGGATGCGGGGCTGGCTGAGTTTGGCGATGTGCAGTGGATGATCGAAGCGCTCGCCGAAATTGCGCGCGGCACAGAACACGGACGTCTGTGGGCGCAAGGCACGGCGCGCGTCGGCGTCCACTACAAGGTGGAGCGCGTGCCTGTCATCAAAAAGCAGGCCATCAGCGCCTACGACCCGCGTATAGTCGAAGCCACGGGCGTCACGATGATGGTGACGGCGCAGGGGGCGGATCACACGGCCGGCAACCTGCCGCGCCTCAAGACGCGCGAGATGGATTTGGAAACGCTGATGGATCTCAGCTTGAAACAACAGATCAAGGTGGCGGCCAACGACTCGCTGGGTCTGTGTATGTTTGGGCAAACCGTCACCAACACCAATCTCGAATTCCTGACTGATGCGATCAACGCGGCTCACGCCACCGACCTTACGCCGGCGTTCTTCGAGGAGCTTGGCCGCATGACGCTCTATTACGAGCGCGAATTCAACCGCCAAGCCGGTTTCACCGCCGCCGATGACGAACTGCCGAAGTTCTTCTACGAGGAAAAGCTTCCCCCTACAGGCTTGACCGCGCGCTTCCACGGCGAAGAGGTGCACCCTATCTACGACGAACTTCAACCGGCCGCCGACGCGCTGGAACCGTCCCTCGAAAGATGAAATCTATGTCGCTGCTCGACCGCTTCAAAGCGGAGGCCCAGGAGCTACAGCCGCAACTTGTCGCCTGGCGTCGCGACTTTCATGCGCATCCCGAACTGGGCTTTGCAGAGGTGCGCACCGCCGGCATCGTCGCCGACCATCTGCGCGCGCTCGGGCTGGAGACCGCCACCGGCGTCGGCAAAACGGGCGTGGTGGCGCTGGTGGAGCCAGACGCGCTGCCCGCGACCGCACCCACGGTGCTGGTGCGCTTCGACATGGACGCGCTGCCCATTCAAGAGCAGAACGATGTAGCGTATCGATCACAGACGCCGGGCGTCATGCACGCGTGCGGGCACGACGGGCACACCGCGATCGGCATGGGGGTGGCGCAGATGCTGGCCCGCCATCGGAACGAGCTTACCGGTCGCGTCAAGCTTGTCTTTCAGCCGGCGGAAGAGGGGCTGGGCGGCGCGCATGCAATGATCGCTGACGGCGCGCTCGCAGCGCCAACGCCTCAAGCGGCATTTGGGTTGCATTTATGGAGCCGTCTGCCGCTGCATCAAGTTGTGGTGCAGTCCGGCCCGTTGATGGCCGGCGCCGACAAGGTGGATCTGACCGTGGCAGGCGTGGGTGGTCACGGCGCCATGCCCCACGAAACAATCGACGCTATCGTGGTCGCCAGCGAGATCGTGCTGGCGTGGCAGACGATCGTTTCACGCACCGTCGACCCGACGAATCCGGCGGTGATCACTGTGGGAAGCTTTCACGCGGGCGCGGCCAGCAACGTCATCGCCGGCCGCGCGGATCTGGGCTGTTCGATCCGCTCCTTCGATCTGGCGACGCGCGACCTGCTCGTGCGACGAATGCGCGAAGTGGCGGAAGGCATCTGCGCCGCGCACCGCGCCACATGCGAGCTGACTTTCACCGCAGGCGTGCTGCCGACGATCAACACCGAGGCAGGCGCGGGCTTGATGCGCGCCGTCGCCACCGAGCTGGTTGGAAGCGACCAGGTTGCCACGATGACGCCGATGATGGTGGGCGAGGACATGTCGGAATTTTTGGTGCGCGCGCCAGGTTGCTTTGTCCTGGTCGGCGCCAATGATCCCGCGGGCCCGCTCAACAGCCCACACCACAGCCCTACCTTTGACTTTGACGAGCGTATGCTCGCCACCGGCGCGGCGCTGCTGGCGGCAACCGCCGCCACCTACCTGGAGCAGACGTAGACGGATTTACACCAACGAGCGGCGTCAGGCTGGTAGCCTGACCTACGATAAACGCGTAGGTCGGGCTATCAGCCCGACGGATTTGCACCAACGAGCAGCGTCAGGCTGGTAGCCTGACCTACTGTTACGATGGGAGAGATTGTCGAAACAATCCTATGAACGACAACTTTTTGACCGTCACCGATTTCATCCGTGAGCCTGGAGAGAAGTCCTTCAAACACACCTTTTTTCAGAGCGACCGTTTGCTGGTCGGGCTGAACGTATTGCGGCCGGGCCAGGCGCAATCCATTCATGAACACAGCGACCAGGACAAGTTCTATTACGTAGTGGAAGGCGCCGGTCGTTTCACTGTCGACGACACGACGCAGACCTGCGCGGCAGGTGATCTGATTTTGGCGCCGGCCGGCGCACCGCATGGCGTAATTAACGACAGCGCCGCTTTGTTGACGTTTCTTACTGTAATTGCCCCCTTTGGCTGACTCGTTAATTTTCGCGATGCGAAAGGAAACCACAGGAAATGGATCTACCTACCCAACCCGCACAGGATGCAGCGGCTTACGAAGGCTGGCGACAAGTTGTCGCCAAATATCAACGACCGGACGCACGCAAGAGCATCTGGCAACTTATCAACTCATTCGGCGGGCTGTTTCTATGCTGGGTGGTGATGTACTTCAGCCTGAATATCGGCTACTGGCTGACGCTGCTGCTTGCCATCCCGGCGGCTGGATTTGCCGTGCGCATCTTTATCATCCAGCACGATTGTGGGCACGGCTCGTTCTTCAAGTCGCGCAAGGCCAACGACTCGACCGGCGTCGTGTGCAGCCTGATCACCCTCACGCCGTATAAATACTGGCGCAAGTCCCATGCCATCCATCACGCCCATCACGCCGAATTGGAAGAACGCGGCGTCGGCGATGTATGGACGATGACCGTCGATGAATATCTGGCCGCGCCGTGGTGGAAAAAAGTCGCCTATCGCGTTTTCCGCCATCCGCTTTTTCTCTTTGGGGTCGCACCTGGCATCAATTTTCTGATCTTGGAGCGCTTTCCGATCGAGGTAAAGAAGGAGTGGCGCAACGGTGAGCGAGAATCTGTGCTGTACACCAACCTGGCGCTGCTAGGTCTGTTCACCCTATTTATGGTGTGGGTGGGCGTCGGCGCGGTGCTGGCGATCTTCCTGCCGACTTTTTTGATTGCGGCCGCGGCCGGAACCTGGCTCTTCTACGTTCAGCATCAATTTGAGCGCACCTACTGGGAACACACACCGGAATGGGACTACACGCTCGCCGCCATGCACGGCAGTTCCTACTACCGGCTGCCCAAGCTGCTGCAGTGGTTCACCGGCAACATTGGGTTCCACCACATCCATCACCTCAGCCCACGCATTCCCAATTACAACCTGGAACGCTGTCACGCAGAAAACCCCATCATGCAGCGCGTCGTACAGTTGACGCTGTGGAGCAGCTTCAAAACGACCTCACTGGCGCTGTGGGATGAGAAAAAGCAGCGGCTGGTCACCTTCAAGGAAGCATTGCAATACCGCACTGCCCTGACGCAGAACGCCGGCTGACTGTACTCACAGTTACCCGTGATAGCCGATAAAAACCGAGTTTCTTGTTGCTTGCTTCACTCTGGTCATGCCAGAAAAGAAACTCGGTTTTTCCAAGCAGTAAATGAGCACTATGCCTGCTGTCGAAGCGATTCAACTCACCCGCACCTTTGGCCCCAAAATTGCCGTCGATCACCTTGACCTCGCCGTAGATGAAGGGGAGTTTTACGGCTTTTTAGGCCCCAACGGCGCCGGCAAATCGACCACGATTAAAATGCTCGTTGGGCTGCTGCGCCCGACCGCTGGACAGGCGCGCATCGCCGGCATCGACATGTGGCAGCAGCCGCTGCAAGCCAAGCAACTGATCGGCGTATTGCCCGAAGGGCTGGCGCTCTATGAGCGCCTGACCGCGCGCGAATTCGTGCGCTTTGTCGGCGTCATGTACGGTCTCTCCACCGAGGATGCGGCGCGGCGCACCGACGAGTTGCTCGATCTGATGGATCTCGACGCCGACGCCGACAAGTTGATCGTCGATTATTCGCAGGGGATGCGCAAGAAGACGGCGCTGGCCGCGGCCATCATTCATGCCCCGCGCGTGCTCTTCCTCGACGAACCCTTTGAAGGCGTTGACGCCATTTCCGGGCGCGCTATCCGCAATGTGTTGCAGCGGCTGCGCGCACGCGGCGCGACGATCTTCTTCTCCTCCCACATTCTCGAAGTGGTCGAACGGCTCTGCACGCGCATCGGCGTCATCACCCAGGGGCGGCTTGTGGCGCAGGGCACCATGGCCGAGCTGCGCACGCTGGCGCAGACGGGCGAGCACGGCACGCTGGAAGAAATTTTCTTGCGCACGGTGGGCGCAACCGAAGAAGGGCTGCTGGAGGAGGGCGGACGGCGCCTGTCATGGCTGGAGTAGCCGAGCGCTTCTTTGCAACATTCAAGTTGGACGCAGCGAAGCAACAGGCGCTGCTGCGTCTGCGTCTGCGTTTGTTGCGGCGCCAATTCGAGCGCGAGCCAGGGCAGATGGTGGGCTTCATTGTCTTTCTCGTCATCTTTGGCCCGCTCGTGCTGCTGGTGGCGACAGCGTCCGGCTTTGCCTACGTCGCCGCGCCCGACCCGTGGCCGGTGCAGGTAATGGGGATTGTGCTGAGCGTGCTGTGGCTGATCTGGATCGTGTTGCCACTGCTGGCTTTTCGCACCAACGAGGGATTGGATCTGTCGCGGCTGTTGGTCTATCCGCTGCGCACGCGCGACTGGGTGGCGAGCACGCTGCTCGGCACGCTCTTCGACGGCCCCAGCTATGTGACGCTCCCCTTTTTTCTGGCCATGCTGGTCGGCTGGTTTGATCAGCCGCTGCTGCTGATCGTCGTGCTGCCCGCCATCTTCGTGGCCTATCTGCTGATGATGGCCGCGGGCCAGTTGGTGTTGACCGCAAGCATGGGGCTGTTGCGCAGCCGCCGCTTCCGCGATCTCTCGATCGTCGTCTTTTCGTTGCTTGGCTCTTCCTGCTACTTTATCAACCGCGGCGTCGAAGCCTGGGCGCGCGCGGCCGGCGCGGCGGAGCTGAGTCAAATCGAGCCATTGAATTTCCTGCGCTGGCTGCCGCCGGGAGCGTGCGCCCAGGCGGTGGCGTCTGCGTCCGCGGGCAACTGGGGTGGCGCGCTGCTCTGGCTCGGGTATGCAACTGCGTGGCTGGCGGTGCTGTTGTGGGTGTGGTGGAAACTGCTTTTGCGCATGACGACCGGCGCCACGACCTGGAGTGCGCCGGCGTTAGCGCCCAAAAAAGTGCAGCAAAAACGCACTAGCGCCGGCGATGCCATTGCGGCGCTTGGCTTCGCCTGGCTGCCCCCTTTCGCACGCGCGGTGCTGGCCAAGGAGATCAAGTCGATCTGGCGCGTGCCCCAGCGGCGCATTGCATTGCTGCAAAGCGTGCTGGCGCCTTTTGTGCTGGTCATTGCGATCTTTTTCGGTGAAATGGACGCGCTCAGCCGTCTGCCGGAATGGACTGCGCTGGGGCTGCCCGCCATCATGCTCTTTGCCGCGTGGGGCTTGAGCACCAACATGCTCGGCATGGAAAGTCGCGGGTTGACGACGCTATTGTTGACGCCCGCGCCGCGTTGGCAGCTTTTGCTTGGCAAAGGACTTGCCTACAGCCTGATGGCCTTTGTGCCCACCGCGATCTACGCGGCGGTGCTCAGCATCATTGCCGGCAGCTCGCTCATTCTGTTTGGCCTGCTGGCAGGCGCGGGCACAGCGCTGGCCGTCATTGCCGTCAATATGGTGGCGTCGGTCTATTACCCTTTTCCCTTTGACGAAAATCGCACGACGCGCCAGCGCTCCGGCGGCGGCTGCGCGACCGGCGTTGTGCAGGTGGTGTTCGTGCCGCCTGTGATGGCTGTCGCCGCGGCGCCCACGGTTTTGCCCATGGTGCTCGGCGTGTGGTGGAAACTGCCGCTGGTCACCACGCTGGGCACGCTGCTCGGGCTGGTCTATGCTGCGGTGCTATTTACGGCGCTGGCGAGATATGCGGGACAGGTGCTGACGATGCGGGAGGCGGAAGTGCTGGCGGCAGCAAGCCTGGAACGCTAACCGATTGATTGGGAAATAGCTTTGACGCAGAGACGCTGAGATGCAGAGGTGCGCAGAGAAAAGCGATTTCATTGCTCATTGGCGCCTTGGGGGAGCATGAAAACTAATTAGCAAAGGACTGGCCGTATCTCCTCCTACAATTTCCTGATTTTCCGTGACTATAAGCCATAGCAAAAAAACAGACCACGCTGAACAGTGACGATTTTCCACATCATTTTCATCTCGCTTTAATTGACTTTGCCCATTGCCTATGCTAGAATTTTCTTACCAATCAGAATAATAGTAATAATCAGATTATATTATGATCTTGTCCAAAATCGATTCTGAGTTTTTACGCTATCTTCTTGCCAGCGGCCATACGGCGGGTGAACGCTTGCCATCGTTGGCGGAGATCAGCGCGGAGACGGATATGAGCATGGGCAAGTTGCGCGAGCAGTTTGAGGTGGCGCGCATGTTGGGGTTGGTGGAAGCCAGCCCGCGTCGCGGCATCAGCCGCACCGAGTACAGCTTTCTCCCCGCGGTGCGGCTGAGTCTGCTGACTGCGCTTGCGATCGATCCGTCGCATTTTGACGCGTTCAGCGGGCTGCGCGCGCATCTGGAAAGCGTCTACTGGGAGGAAGCGGTAGCGCTGCTTGCGGAGGAAGATTTTGCGACGTTGCGCGCATTGGTGGCGGCGGCCTGGCAAAAATTGAGTGAGCCGCGCATCCAGATTCCGTATCAGGAGCACCGCGAGCTGCATCTTACGATCTACCGGCGGCTGGATAATCCTTTCGTGGTCGGGCTGCTCGAAGCGTACTGGGATGCGTATGAAGCGGTGGAGTTGAACACTTACGCCGACTACGGGTACTTGCAGGAAGTGTGGCGCTATCACGAGCACATCGTGGAGGCCATCTGTCAAGGGAGACCTGCCGAGGGGAAACAGTTGCTCATCGAGCATATGCAACTGCTGAGCGCGCGCGGGGCGTCGATTGAAATGCCTGTGCACACCAATGGGGTGGCGGCGCCGGCGAACTTGAGCATGTGAGCAGAGCGACGTGATTCCAACGCCGTTTTCTCAATAAAACAGAGTCAAATTCTGAGTAGAGTCTATCCGAATCGCCTCATCGGGGAGGAAAAAAGAATGAGTGTGATAGTGCAAGAGCCCCAAACCGAACAAGTCAATCAATTGGTCGTCAACGACTTCAACATCAATGTTGCAACGGCCAATGGCTCCGGCAGCCAGACCAGCAACAACATGTTGATTCGCTCGCTGTACAAGATGGGCATTCCGGTTACGGGCAAGAATCTCTTTCCGAGCAACATTCAAGGGCTGCCGACGTGGTTCAACATCCGGCTCAGCAAGGATGGCTTTCTTGCCCGCCGCGAGCGCATTGAGGTCATGATCTGCATGAACGGCGCCACGGTGGCCGAGGACATGGAGAGTGTGGAGTCGGGCGGCATTGTTCTCTACGACGATGCGCTGCCGATTGCCAACCACCGCAAGGATGTCCACTATTTCCCTATGCCGGTCAAGAACTTGGTCAAGGCGGCCAATGTACCGTATAACCTGCAGCGCTATATCGCCAATATGGTCTACGTGGGGGTCGCCGCCCATCTCCTTGAAATTGAGATGGACGAGATCAAGCAGGCGCTCACCTGGAACTTTGGCGGCAAGACCAAGCCGATCGAGATGAACTGGAGCATGGTGACCGCGGCCTACGACTGGGCGAAGGAAAACCTCACCAACGACCAGCCCTACCGCGTCGGTCGCATGACCGGCTTCAATGAAGGCACGCTGCTCGTGGATGGCAACACCGCGGGCGCGCTGGGCGCAGTCTTCAGCGGCTTCACGTTCGCGGCCTGGTATCCGATCACGCCGTCGTCCAGCATGGCGGAGGGAATGATTTCCTATGCCGCGCAGGTGCGGCGCGACCCGGAAACCAAGCAGGCGACCTACGCCATTATTCAGGCCGAAGATGAGCTGGCCGCGATCGGCATGGTGCTGGGCGCGGGCTGGGCCGGCGCGCGTGCGATGACCGCGACCAGCGGGCCGGGCATCAGCCTCATGGCGGAATATGTCGGCTACGGCTACTTTGCCGAAATTCCGGCCGTGATCTGGAATATCCAGCGCATGGGGCCAAGCACGGGGCTGCCCACGCGCACCAGCCAGGGCGACATTCTCGCCTCCTATTTCCTCGGCCACGGCGATGGACGTCATCCGGTGCTTTTGCCCGCGGACCCGACCGAATGTTTCGAGATGGCAGGCGCGGCGTTTGATCTGGCCGAGCGGCTGCAGACGCCGGTCTTCGTGCTCAGCGACCTCGACATCGGCATGAACTTGTGGATCACCAAAGAATTCGAGTACCCGGAAAAACCGCTGGATCGCGGCAAGGTGCTCGATGCGAAAGAGCTGACAAAGTTCAAGGACGCACATGGGGGCCAGCGATGGGGGCGCTATCTGGACGTAGATGGCGACGGCATTGCCTATCGCACGCTGCCAGGCACAGACAACCCGGCCGCGGCCTATTTTACGCGCGGCACTGGTCACACCGAGTACGCCACATACAGCGAGCGGCCAGACGTCTGGGAAGGCAACATGCAGCGCCTTGCCCACAAATTCGAGACCGCGCGCGCGCTCGTGCCTGCGCCCATTGTGGATGAAGTGGAAGGCGCCAAGATCGGCATCATCAGCATGGGGAGCAATCACCCGGCGATCATTGAGGCGCGCGCTCGCCTGCGCGACGAAGAGATCGAGACCAGCTATTTGCGCGTCCGTGCTTTGCCGATCAACGGCGACGTGCGCGCCTTTGTCGAGAAGTACGATAAGATTTATGTGATTGAAAACAACCGCGACGGCCAATTGTGCGAAATCCTGCTGGTCGATCTCCATGACCTGGGATACAAGCTGGTTTCCGTTGCTAAGTGCGACGGCATGCCCCTTTCGGCGCGCTGGATTACAGAACAGGTCACGAAGTAGATAAGGAATTCCGATCATGACTGCAACACCTACACGCACACCGGCCGCGCGGACGCCCAAACTCAACCTCATCGGCCTGGAAAAGACAGAGTACAAGGGCGGCGTCTCTACGCTTTGCAACGGCTGTGGACACGACAGCATCAGCGCGCGTATCATCAACGCCGCCTGGGAAATGGGTCTCAAACAGCACGAGGTGGTCAAGTTTAGCGGCATCGGCTGCAGCAGCAAGACGCCGGCCTACTTCCTCGGCATGAGTCACGGCTTCAATTCGCTGCACGGACGTATGCCATCGGTGGCGACCGGCGCGCTGGTTGCCAACCACCGGTTGATCGGCATCGGCGTCAGCGGCGACGGCGACACCGCCTCGATCGGCATCGGCCAATTCAAACACCTGGTGCGCCGCAACGTGCCGATGGTCTACATCGTGGAAAATAACGGCGTTTACGGTCTGACCAAGGGTCAGTTCAGCGCCACCGCCGACCAGGGGCAGAAGCTCAAATATGCGGGCACCAACCCCTACATGCCGCTCGACATCTGCATCGAGGCGCTGGCCGCCAATGCCACTTTTGTCGCGCGCAGCTTTGCGGGCGACGCCAAACAGCTTGAGGCGCTGCTCAAGGCGGCGATTGCCCACAAAGGGCTGGCGGTGTTGGATGTGATCAGCCCGTGCGTCACCTTCAACAACCATGACGAGTCGACCAAGAGCTACGCTTTCGGTAAAGAACATGAAACGCCGCTGCACGATCTCAGCTTCGTGCCTTCTTACGAGCAGATCGAGATCGATGACTACGACGACGAGACCGAGGTGCAGTTGCACGACGGCTCCTGGCTCGTGTTGAAAAAGCTTGACGCGGCCTACGACCCGACCGACAAGCATCTGGCCTATCGTACGCTGGAAGATGCACGCAAGCAGCAGAAGCTGATCACCGGCATCTTCTATATCGAGCCAGAAACGCCGAGTTTCCTGGATATTCTGCAAATGACGGACACGCCGCTGGCGCGCCTCGACGAGTCCCGGACGCGACCGAGCCGGCAGGCGCTCGCTACGTTGATGGCCGAACTATAGCGGAAAAGTAGTCTTTGATGCAGAGGCGCAGAGCAGCAGAGGGGCGCAGGGAAGAAGCAAGGTTATTCTCTGTGTTTTCTCTGTCGCTCTGCGTCTGCGCGTGTGGAATTTACTACAGGCCTCACACTAAGGCACGGAGAGCACAGAGAAAAGCGAAGAAAAGGAATATCCTTTACGCCTTTTACCTGCACAAAACTACCTAAATTCGATCCGATCCAGATGGTGAACCGCGGCGGCGTCCACGTAGTAGCCGTGACGCTCCGGCGGGAGCAGGGCCGCCAGCGCCAGCATGACTGTCGTCGTGAGGCGGCGCACCTCTTCGGAGTTCTCCACGTTTCCCGTCGCAGGCACTGGCGCGCCAAAGCGTACGGTGACCAGGGGGCGCCTTTTGAATTTCAGCACGTCGCGCAGCACCGGCTCCGCGTTGATCACCACCACCGGCACGATCGGCGCCTGCGCCAACATGGCGATGCGCGCCATGCCGGTCTTGCCGCGCTGCAATTGACCGTTACGGCTGCGCGTGCCTTCTGGAAACATCCCAACGATCTTGCCACCGCGCACCACATTGGCGGCCTGTTCGATGGCGTGACGATCACCCTTCCCGCGCTGCACTGGAAAGGCTCCCGCCCCCGCCACCAGCGCGGCAAGCCACGGATGAAAATCGAAGATTTCCGATTTTGCCATGTAAAAAACCTGGCGCGGCGAAACATAGCCGACGATCACATAGTCCGGCCCTATGTTGTGGTTGATGGCGTAAACGCAGCCGCCCGTGCGGGGCACATGCTCACGTCCCTCGACGCGCAGCCGCAGATAGAAAATGCGGATCAAGGTGGCGACGACATGCAGCATCCGCCATACCCAGGTGGAGTCTTTGGGTGGAATCAAGCTTCTTCTCCTTCGGTTTGGGGGGCGTTTGCGCGCAATGACGGCGGGAGAAGATCGGCGATAGCATCCAGGATGTCGCGCGTGTAGGTGCGCAACGCACGCCGGTCGTGAGGGTCGGCGTGCGGCGACAATGGTTTGCCAACGCGCGCCATCACCTTGACGCGCGGCTTCAAGCTCAGATAATTGGTGCGATGGAAGAGTGGCTCCGAGTTGACCACGGCGGCGGGCGCGAGCGGCGCCTGCGCCTGAATCGCCACAAACGCAGCGCCGGAGCGACCGCGCTGGCCCTTGCCGTTGCGGCGGCGCGTGCCTTCTGGAAACATGCCAAGCACGCGTGTTGCGAGTGCGATCATCATTGTTCGGGTAAAGAGAGGGGGCCGGCGCCTTGTTTAAGCTTTGCCATGCGCGTGGCTTCCTGGCTCAGAATCCGTCGCATCACAGCGATGGAGGTGGCGTAAGTAGCGTCAACCCCGAAATAGCTCATGCTTTTACTCAACAGTGTCTGCCGACGGCTGATCGGTGTGTCACTGGCGTAGTGGATCAGGCCGATATCGTAGGGCACGTTGATAAAGAGATTGACGATCTCGTTGATCGGATAGCGCTGCGGGTAGACATCCTCATAGATGCCGCTGAGATAAGGTCCTGCTTCCATCTCTATGTCGGTGTAGCCTTCTTCATAAAAGATGTGCATGAAGCTGCGATTCTGCAAGATCGTCCCACGCACCGTCACCGCTTTCTGGTTGTCAAAGACCGTGCCAAATTTGAGCAAGGTGCTGACATCGGTGGCTGTGAAGCAATTGCGAAACAGGAAAGTATTCTGCGAATGCTCATCATAGACCACGTTGGGGATCATGACATCACCCACGCGGCCATTGAGGGTGGCCGCCTTGCCCAGCACGTAAACGCCCATGATGCGTCCTACCGCGGTGCTGACCTGGCTGAAAATGTGGTAGGCAGCCATGCCTAATGGGTAATCGACATTGAGGATCACGGCGTTGCTCTCGCGCAGCAGATCCCACGCATCATCACCCAACACTTGCAGGCGGGGGTCAAGCCGGTTTCGATCGAGGCAACGCAATTCGATCAACTGCGCCTCGACATCCAGACAGTGCGGGTCGCTGACGCGGGTGATCCCGGCCACACGCTCGCGGTCAGAGATCAGCGTGCTGGCCTCCGTCTGGTTGCGCCGGCTGGAAAGGTAAAGACGCGAGGCGTAGTAGAGAAAGTTTTGCAGATGCGCGCCTTCATCGTCGGGCAGCGCGGAGAGTTCTGAAAGCAGATCTTCCGGGTTTTCGCGGCGCACATAATCTAAAATTTCGTGCTGCAATTCCCAGGAAAGGCCGGTGATGAGATTCGTGATGCTGTGCGTGTTGCTGCTGACAAAGTAGATCGGTCGCTCCCACAAGTTAAGGTGGCGCACCGCCTCTTCCACCTTGCCCCACCAGTGCTGCACGCTGCGTCGATAATCGCCCAACCCACTGCCCAGCACAACCATGCGCAGATCCATGCGATGGACAGCGGCCTTCTGCAAGTTGGCTAACAGACGTCCCCCCGGCCAAAGTTGCCCCAGTTTTCCAAGTTCCCCCGGCGTCAAATCCAATGCATCGCTGACCGCAGTGAGCAGATCAACGCTGCGCGAGGGATCAGCATCTTTATGGTTCAAAAGCCGGTCGCGCACCTGTCCGTTGCTGAGCTTCTGGTGAATTTTATTCCACTCGATCTGAAACGTGGACATACACGGCACCAGGTCGTCGATGTCGCTGACGCTGGCGACGAAAGCAGCCATCGTGCGACTCTTGGCCTCATAATAATATTTGCGGCGCCGGGCGCGGGCGCGCACCGGTTTCCACGTGTCAATGTTATATCCCTCGCGCGCGAAGACATCCTCCATCTGCCCCATCACCATCAGGTGTGCGTCCACGATCTGTTCGGGCAAACGCAGCGCCGAATAGATCAGCGCCGAAATGTCCAGATCGGTGCTGTCGGCCAGGTGGTGCAGGTTGGAGCGCATGCCCGTGTGGGTGTCTTCCAGGCTGCGAATACGCACGGTCCCGGTGCTGCGCAGGAGAGAATAGTAGGTGCGGATATAGAGTTCGATTTCGTCGCTCTTGGCGGCCGGTGGCGTTCGATCCATTGCGCTACACTCATTTCTTTTGCAATAATTTGATTGCGGTGCAGATTAGCACAAAGCAGGTCAAGCAGCAATCATAAAAAAGGGCGAGGGGCGAGGGGCGAGTATTCCCTTTTCCCCTGCGTTTCTGCGTCAAAGGCTTGTTTTACAGCAAACTTAGTTGGCCAGCCGTGGCCGTGGGCGCGGGCGGCCATGCGGCCACGGGGACGCGCGACGTCAGCAGAGTCTTGAGCCGGCGCACACTTGCGGGCGAGTGCCCCTCATAGGGATTGTGCATATAGCCGAACACCGCCTTACCGCGCTGCACGAGCTGCTCGATGCGATCTGCCCATTGCGCAAGCTCGGCATCGCGTGGGGTCTGGATTTCACGATCACCCTGCGGCCCGTTGCGGTCGTCGCCGATCCAGCGGATCAGGGCGAAGTCCGGCCCCGCGCCCGCGGCGATGCGTTCAAACCAGATGTCAAACAGGTCGGGCGTATCCACCCGGTCGACCAATACCAGCGCAAAGTTGCGTTCGGCCAGAAACGCCGCAAAAGCTGCGGTCATCAAGTCAGCGGCGCGCACCTCGACTGTCAGGCGCAAATCCTGCGCCTCCACCGCAAGCCAGTCAAGGTAGGCGGCCAATTCGCGACCATGCACTTTCCGCGTGAAAGTCGCTGGAAACTGAAGGAAGGCAGGCCCGCACGCATTCCCCAGCGCGCGCAGACTGTCCAGAAAGGTGCGCGTGATTTCTTCACACTCCACCAGGCGGCGCTCATGCGTGATCGCGCGCGGGAACTTCAGCGTGTAGGTGAAGCCTGCCGGTGCGCTTTCCACCCACGCGACCAACGTGGAAGGCGCGGGGTTTGCGTAAAAACTGGTATTGACTTCCACGGTGTCGAACTGGCTAACGTAATAGGGCAAATATTGATTTTTGGGCAACTTGTCAGGATAAAAAACGCCGCGCCAGCCATCGAAGAGCCAAGAAGATGTGCCGATGTGCACCAATGCCGAGTCATTCATGTCTACAATTTCCTCTTTGATGAAATTGTACTCTTTTTTCAACATATTGCATGTAATTCATTCTACTGATTGCATTATACCAAATGCACAGTTGCGCCCGGTTTCCTTCCGCACCGATCCTCTTTCTCGTCACAGTATTACAACCAGCAGGCGATCTCTTTGTGCAATCTGTACATTGCCGAAATGACGCCGCATCTTTATCCTGAATAAAGGCTTTGTGAAGGATCGCACATGGCCGGCACAATTCAATAATTCATTTTATCCAACTTTAGGAAGGATCGAGACTATGACGAAACGTCTTTTGCGCGCACTGCCGCTTGCGCTCTTATTTAGCCTGCTCGCCACCAGCGCCTTCGCCCAGGAAGGCGCTGTGGCGATAGGGGAACTGACCTATGCCGTCAATAACATTACTTTGTTTATCTGCGCCGTGTTGGTGCTGTTCATGCAGGCAGGCTTTGCCCTGGTGGAGCTTGGTTTCAACTCGTCGAAGAATGTCGTCAACATCATGTTCAAGAATTTTATCGACATGGCGTTGGGTGTAATGATTTATTGGTTTGTCGGTTTTGGCTTGATGTATGGCGCTTCGCAAATCATTCCGGGTTTTCTGAGCTGGGGTGGTTTTGGCGTGAGTGAAGTGGGAACTGGCCTGGAAGGGTTGAATCCGCAGGCGAACTTTCTCTTCCAGGTTGCGTTTGCGGCAACTGCCGCCACCATCGTATCGGGCGCCGTCGCCGGGCGTATCAAATTCAGTGCGTATCTCATTTACACCGTATTTATCAGTGCAATAGTTTACCCTATTAGCGGCTTTTGGCAGTGGGGTGGCGGCTGGCTGTATCAGATGGGCTTCCACGACTTCGCCGGCTCATTGGTCGTGCATGCAGTTGGCGGGTTTGCTGGTTTGGCCGGTGCGATTGTGCTCGGCCCCCGCATTGGCCGCTTTGCCAAAGATGCGCCCAAGCATGTCTTTGCCCCCCACAACTACGCCTTTGCCGGTCTCGGCGTATTCATCCTGTGGATCGGTTGGTATGGCTTTAATCCTGGCAGCCAACTTGCCTTTGTCGGGGCTACCAATATCGACGCGATGATGCTGGTCGCCGTCAACACGACGCTGGCCGCAGGCGCCGGCGCGGTGGCGGCGCTATCTCTGTCATGGTTTCTGCTCAAGCGCCCCGACCTCGGCTCAGCGCTCAACGGTGCGCTGGCCGGTCTGGTGTCGATCACGGCCAACTGCGATGCGGTGACAAACACCGAGTCCATGATCATCGGCGTGGTGGGCGGTCTGCTTGTCGTGCTGGCCACCATACTTTTGGAGAAAGCTAAGATCGACGACCCCGTCGGTGCATGGCCGGTGCATGGCGTCGGCGGGCTATGGGGTGGGCTTGCAACTGCCATCTTTGGCGGCTACGCGTTGACCACGCAGATCATTGGCTCCGTCAGCATCGCGGCATGGGCGTTCGTTACCTGTTTTGCACTCTTCTCGCTTCTGAAAGCGATGGGTCAATTGCGCGTTTCGCCGGAAGAAGAGGAAATAGGGCTTGACCTGACCGAGCACGGCGCCGAAGCTTACTCGCTCACGGGGCTGGGCGTGCTAAGCGGCGACTAAGTTGCTTCGTAATAACGTAATGGCGTAATACGTAATGACGTAATCACAGTGCACATCATGGCGGTGGAGTGGGCAGTTACCGCAGGCTCGCTCCACCGCTACGTTCCGCCTTTTCTATCCTCGCCCGTCACACCTTTCCCATTGCGTTCACACATACGCATTCCATGGCGGCGACTGTTTACAAAGCGTGTTGCTTCCGGTACTATACGACATAGAGGGGGGCAGGATGCTGCCATATGCAGTGCAGCCTGATCGCCCTTGCCGGTTTACACACCAGACGACGCCATGAACGATAGTCCGCTGACGACACTACCGCAGGGGCGCCGGGGACAGCCCCCCGAACAACCGCTGAAGCAGTTAGGCCCCTATCAGATTGAGCGCGTGCTCGGCCAGGGCGCGGCGGCAGTCGTCTACCAAACGCGGCGTCCTGATGGCGTCACTGTCGCATTGAAGGTCCTGCATCGTGCGGCGAGCAGCGATGCACGCCTTCGCGAAACTTTCCAACGCGAGGCAAAGATTCTGCTCAAGCTCAATCATCCGAGCATTGTGCAGGCGATGGATGCAGGTCAGATCGACGGGCATTATTATATGACGCTGGCGCTGGTCGAAGGTCAGACTGTCGAAGCATTGTTGACCAGGCAGAAAAAACTCGGTGAGGCGCCCGCCATCGACATCGCCAGCCAGGTCGCCGCTGCGCTTGACTATCTGCAGCGCCAGCAGATCGTGCATCGGGACATCAAGCCCAGCAACATTCTGCTCAACCAGCGCAGCCGCGCCATTCTCTTCGATTTCGGCGCTGCTATCGATCTGAGCATCGAACAACCAATTCAGGGGCAAGTCTATGGCACCCCTGCTTTTCTTGCCCCGGAACAGGCGCGCGGCGACGGCGCCATCGACGGGCGCGCCGACATCTATGCCTTGGGCGTCACTCTCTATCGGATGGTTGCCGGGCGCAAGCCGTTTTATGGCACACGCGGCGAATTGCTGGAGGCGCACCTCACCGCACGGCCGCCCCGTCCTTCACAATTCTCCTACGTATCGCCGGCGCTCGAAGCGGTGATCCTGCGCACGTTGGAGAAGAACCCGGCCGCCCGCTATCAAAGTGGTGCGGACCTGACAGCCGCGCTCGAAGAGGCTCGCACCGCGGAGCGACCCGCCTCCACAGGCCAGGAGCTGCCCCAGCGTCTGCTCCACTGGCTGCGCAGCGCCATCGCGCCAGGCGAGTAGAAAATACGCGCCTCTTGCACTGCTTCAGAAACAGCCTTTGACGCAGCCATCTTACAACACAGACGGCCTGGTCAGTACTGCCAGGCCGTCTGTGTTGGAGGGAAAACTTTCTTCCCTTTATTATTCTCCGATGGTGACTTCAGCGCTCATGCCCCAGCGCAAACCGGCCGGCTGTGCGTCGAGATCGATCCACACCGTATACACCACGTCGCCGCCGATCGTGCTGGCCTGAGGGGAGATGCGGACCACGCGGCCGCTTTGTGTAACTTCAAGCGGCTCGATCAACACGCTGGCCGGCTGCCCAACTGCAATAAACGCCACATCGCGCTCGCTCAAATCGATTGTCTCAATCTGGAGCGCGTCCAGATCCGCGAGCGTCACCACCGGCGCCCCGGCTGCCGCAAACTCTCCGGCGGCCACATCCACCGCTGTGACTGTGCCTGTAAACGGTGCGCGCAGTTCCAGGTTGGCGAGATCCTGCTCGGCGCGCTGCACCGCCGCGCGCGCCTCGGCGACCGCGCCGGCCACCACCGCGATCGTTTCGCTGCGCACGCCGTCGGTCAAGGCGTCCAATTGCGCCTGCGCGACATCCACCTGCGCCTGCGCTTCGTCCAATTGCGCGGCGGTGGCCGGCGCCTGCAACCGATCCAGCGCGGCCTTGGCCTGAGCGATGCGCGCGCTGGCCGCAGACACCGTTGCGGCTGTCGGCTCGATAAAGAGTGCGTCGTAGCGCGCCTGCGCGGCTTCCAAATTATTGGTCGCCTCCTGAAGCTGGCGGCTCTGCGGCAGTGCGCCGGAGTCGTTGCGCCATTTCACCTCGTTGAAGGCCGACTGCGCCTGCTGCACCGCGGCGCGCGCATTGGACAAAGCCGCCAACGCCTCGATGCGCGCCGATTCATCCGGGCCGTTAAACAAAGCCTGATACGCAGACTGCGCGGCGGCCAGATCAGCTTCGGCTGCCGACACCTCTGTGGGCCTGGCCGGGTCGGCAAGCTGCGCGAACCGGGCGCGTGCGGCGTCAAGCTGCGCCTGCGCGGCCGCGATCTCCGCGGTGGCGGGTGCGGCCTGCGCCTCGGCAAGCTGCGCCTGCGCGCGGAAGTAGGCTGCGCGCGCCTGCGTGAGCGCCAACCGTGCGGCCGCATCATCGAGCCTGATGAGCAGCGCGTCGGCGGGGGCGTTCTCGCCAACCTGGACGGCGACTTCAGTCACACGTCCCGAAGTGGGCAGGGCGAGGGCGGCGCTCTGCGCAGGCGCCACCCTCGCCGACGCGGTGGCGCTGCCCCCCTCGGTGCGCACCAGCGCGATCGGCGGGAGGGGCGTGGCCGCGGGTGGGGGCGTCGGCGTGGGCGCGGGTGGTGTGCAGCCTGCTGCCAATATGATCAACAGTAGCAAAACAAACTGTCGCAGGGAGCGGGATCCGACAAGCTTCTTCATGCGTTAGTGACCTGCACCGTTCTCTACACTATTCTCTACAATACGGCCGTCAAGCATCTTGACCGTGCGCCGCGCAAAGCTCATCACGCGCGGGTCGTGCGTGGCAAAGATGAACGCGGTGCCGGTCTGTTCGTTGAGCCGCTTCATGATCTCCATGGCCTGCTCGCCGTTGGCCGTGTCGAGGTTCGCAGTCGGTTCGTCGGCCAGCACCATCAGCGGACGCGGGGCCAGCGCACGCGCAATTGCCACACGCTGCTGCTGCCCGCCGCTGAGCTGGTCAGGCCGGTGATGCACACGGTCGGACAGCCCCACCGCATCGAGCATCTCCAGCGCGCGCGTCCGGCGTTCCTTAGCGTTGACGCCGTTGAGCAGCAGCGGCAGCTCCACATTTTCATACGCGTCAAGCACCGGCACCAGCGCAAAGAACTGGAAAATAAAGCCGATGACCTCGCGGCGCAGATCCGCGCGACGGTTGGCGTTCAGACGCGTCACGTCCTGGCCGTTGATCAGCACCAAACCGCGATCCGGCTTGTCCAGACAGCCGATGATCTGCAGCATGGTGGTCTTGCCCGAACCGGACGGCCCCACCAGCGCGGTGAATTCACCCGCCTCAACCGTGAGCGAAACGCCGTCCAGTGCGCGAGTTTCGATCTCACCAATATGATAATTCTTGCTTGCGTCACGTAGTTCAATAATCGACATTGGAAACCCTCATTCTTGATTCGATTTTTCTGTTCAAACCATCTCTATGACGAGTGCAGCGCATCGACCGGCTCCAGGCGAGCCGCAAACCAGGCCGGATAGAGTGAGGCCAGCAGCGCGATAATAAGCGTCCACACCGCAAGCCAGGTAAAGGTGACCGGCTCAAAGCGAGCGTAGAGCACTGCGCTCACCGCCATGTTGCCCACCACCGCGGCGTTGTCGCCATAGAAGAAGCCATTCTGCGTCAGATACAGCACGGCGAGCGAGCCGAGCAAGCCGCCTACGACAACCCCGGCCAGAGCAATGATCGCCGCTTCGAAGATCATCATCTGGGTGATCTGGCGTCGTTTCATGCCCAGCGCGGCCAGGATGCCCATCTCGCGGATGCGCTCGAAGACCGCCATGAGCAGCGTGTTGGCCACAATCACAGCGACGATCAGCATGATGATGGCGTCAATGATCACATAGAAGCTCATCGCCGTCCCCATCGTTTCCAACAGGTACGCGTTGAGATCGCGCCACGTCAACGTCTGCACGCCGGGGCTGCTGAGCGCGGCGGCCACCGCGTCGGCGTCCTCCTGATCGGTGAGCATGATCATGATGGCGCTGGCACGGTCGCCGGCCTGCGTAAATGCCTGCGCCTTGGCCAGCGGCATGAAGATCGCGCTCTGGTCATAAATCGGCACGCCCGAGGCAAAAAGCCCGCGGATGACAAAGAGGGCTTCCTCCGGTTGGCCGCTGGCATTGATCACGGTCAGGTTGACATTTTCGCCCACCTTCAAGCCCAGGTTGTCGGCCAACGTTTTGCCCATGACGATGCCGCTGCGATCGTTGGCTTCGATAAAGGCGCCCGCCACCAACGCATCACGGATCGGGGTATGGAGTGACGATGCCGGGTCGATCCCGTAGAGCAGCAGCCCGACCGAATCCTCGCGCGTGTTCATAATGGCGTCCGCCCACAGCAGAGGCCCGGCCGCAGTCACCTCTGGCAGCGCCGCAGCCTGCGCTGTGCGCGCCTCGGGCTGGTCGAGCAGATCCGCCCACTGCAAGCTGTGCTTGCCATCGGTATAGGACTCGGCGCGCAGTTGCACGTGGCCGGTCTGCAGCCGAATGCCGTTCTGCAGCGAATCTTCGACGACGCCGGCAATAAAGCCGTTGACGACGATCAACAACGCCAATCCGAGCGCCACCGCCAACAATGTAAAGAAGGTGCGCCGCCGGTTGCGAATCAGGTCACGATAGGCGATGACCCATAGCTTTGTCCACGCCATGGTGGAACTCCTTTCGACAATTCACTGTACGTTCTGCGTAGAGCGCAGTGAGAGTAGAGCTGCAAAGAGTAAACGATACCGCGCATCCAGATGGGAATAGAACGCGGATGACGCGGATTGGACGGATCGCTACGGATCAGATCAGCGGGAATCCGCGTTATCCGCGTTCTATGCTTGCCTGGACCTGGCATTGCTAAATGTGATGCAAAGCCGCCGCCGGCTCCTTGCGCGACGCCTGCCAGGCCGGATAGAGCGAAGCAATGGCCGCAATGACGGCGACAATCACCCCGCGCAGGACGACATCAGCCGTCGTCAGCGAGGGATAAAGCCGGCTGCCCATCAGCGCGGTGACCTCGCCCATGCCCGAGGCAAAGGAGAAATCGATGCCGCCCGCCTGCCGGATCAACATGATAATGCCGACGCCGGCCAGACAACCGATCACGGCGCCAACCACGCCGATCAGCGTCCCTTCCACCAGGAAGAGGCTCATGATCTGACGCCCCTTCATGCCCAGCGCGGCCAGCACACCCATCTCGCGCGTGCGCTCAAAAACCGCCATCAGTTGCAGGTTGAGGATGCCGATGCTGGCGATCATGATCACGATCAGACCTAGGATGCTGGTAAAGACCTGCTTGGTGGCCATGGTCTCGGAGATTTCCGGTTTGAGCGTCTGCCAGGAGTCGACTTCGTAGCCAGGCAAGGCAGCCTGCAACAACGGAATCACCGTGGATTGATGGCTGACATCGCTCAAGGAGACGGCAACTTCGGTCGCCTGGTCGTTGAGATTAAAGAGACTCTGCGCTTCATCGAGCGTGATAAAGACCGTGCCTTTTTCCAGGTCTGGCGATCCCAGCGAATAGATGCCTACGATCGTCACCGTGCGTTGGCGCATACTCTCGTGCTTGCCGTGGCCGAGCAGCGTCACGCGGTCGCCCACGCCGGCGCCGAGCAGGTCGGCCAACGCCTGGCCAATAAAGATGACATCCCCTTCGCCGTCCAGCAGATAGCGCCCGTCGACGACGTTGGCGGCCTGGATGCTGACCGGCGCCTCGACGCTCGGCTGCACCGCGGTGATCCCCACGGTGCGCGTCTCGTCGCCATTGACGATGAGGCCGCCCGTTTGGATGCGCTGCGCCGCGGCCACCACGGTGGGATTGGCCAGCGCCGCCTCGACCACAGCATTGGCGTCTGCCAGCGGGAGCAGCGGCATACGGTTGGCGCGCTCGCGATAGCCGGGTGCGTGCACTTGCACCGCCCCGCCATAAACCTTGATCGCGTTGCCAAAGATCGCCTGATCTGAACCCTTGATGAGGCTGTCGAAAAGCAAGAGCAGGATCAATCCCAGCACAATGGCGACCAGCGCAATCGCGGTGCGGCGCCAGTTGCGCCACATGTTGCGCCACGCCAGTTTTACGATTTGACTCATTTTGTCGATCCTCCTAACGGTGTAAATGACCTGGGCGGAACCGTTTACAGACTATTCATGGCTATGCGAACCAAATGCGCAATTGCTCGGATGGCAACAGTGAAATCGACCCTTCAGCCGCACCAAGCACGCGTTCTATGCTGCGCTCACAAGCCCGCACACGGCGCTCCAACGTCTGCAAAGCAGCCTCCATCGTTTCGCCGTTGCCAGGGGGATGAAGCAACAGCTTTGCAATCGGCGAAGCCAGACCCTGCGTCATCTCCAGTACGATCTCAGCGCATTCCTCCGGGTACTCGACGCTGTACACACCTTCTGCCACGCCTTGGCGCACGATGCTAGCCAATTGTGGCACGACGATTGGCATCATTGCCTCTGTAATTTTCATGCGCAGCACCGTGTTTTCATCGCGGTAGATCACGCCCATCACATCGAGCAGAAATTCTCGATTCGCCAGCTTCCAGTTTTGCGTCTGCGTAAAAAATTGTTCGAGCTTGATGGGCGCATCCAAAGTCGCATCTTCGATCATGGGTTCCAGCGCCGCCAAAACCTGGCCGCCGATACGCTCAAGAATAGCATCCAACAAATCGGTTTTGGAGGGGAAATAATAGTAGAAAAGTCCCTTTGCCACCCCCATCTCGCCGATAATGTCCTGCACCGAGGTCTGTGCATAGCCCTTTTGGTAGAACAACCGTTGTCCTACATGCAAGAATTCGTTATAACGTTCATCATACTCTTTGACAGTGCGCGCCATCCTGACTCCCAACTGACTTATGGTTGACTGACGGTCAGTCAACAACAATATAGATCACTTGTAAGCAGTTGTCAACTAGCCATTTGGATAGGGTCTATGCCAGGTTTACCCGTGTGCTACAATATGGCTATGTCTCTGCTCATTCGTCTGGCCACACCGGCTGACGCCGCGGCCGTTGCACGCTTGAACGCCGATTTCAACGATGTCCAGACCGACGCCGCGGAGATGGCGGCGCGGATCGCGCGTTGCACAGCCACCGAGCGCATCTTCCTGGCCGAGATCGACGGGCTGGCCGTCGGGTTCCTCGCGCTATGGCTGTTTCCGATCATCTGCGCCCCCGATCCTTACGCCGAGGTGGTGGAACTCTTCGTCGAAGAAGCGTATCGGCGGCGCGGCATTGGTCGCGCGTTGCTCGAAGCCGCCATCGAAGTGGCGCGTCTAGAAGGCGCGTCAGCGCTCAAATTGAACACTGGTTTTCGCAACACCGCGGCGCAACGCCTCTATTTTGCGCTGGGATTCCACAACCTGGCGCTGCATCTTGCCAGATCCACCACTCATCAGGAGTCAATTTCGTGAACCATTCGTTTTGCGCCGAACTCGAAGCACGTCTCGTCCGCTATGTGCAGGTCGAAACGACCAGCGATGAAGCGTCGTCCACCGTGCCCAGCACCGCGGCGCAGCTTGACCTCCAGCGCGTGCTGGAACATGAATTGCGTGAGATGGGCGCGCAGGACGTGCTGCTGGCCGAAAACGGCTTTCTCTACGCCACCCTGCCCGCCACCACGACAAAGGCTGTCCCGCGCGTGGCGTTGCTGGCGCACGTGGACACCGTGGCCGGCGTCGGGGAAGGCCCGGTCAAGCCGCGCGTGCATCGCCACTATGACGGCGCGCCCATCGTCTTTCCCGACGATGAGCTGCTGGTCTTGATGCCGGAGATCAACCCCTACCTGGGCGAGAAGTTCGGCCACGACATCATCACCGCCAGCGGCGGCACGCTGCTCGGCGCCGACGACAAGGCTGGCGTCGCCATTCTGATGACGCTGGCGCGTCATCTGCTGGCGCACCGGGAGCTGGCGCACGGCGAGTTGCGCCTCTGCTTCACGCCCGACGAGGAGATCGGCGCGGGCATCCGGCATATCGACCTGTCGCGGCTCGCCGCGGATTTCGCCTACACGCTGGACGGCGGCGAGGTCGGCGAGATTGTCTACGAGACCTTCTCTGCGGATAAAGCCACCGTCTCGATCAGCGGGGTCTCCACCCATCCCGGCCGCGCCAAGGCCAAGCTGGTCAATGCGCTCCAGCTTGCCGGGCGCATCATGACGGCGCTGCCGCACGCTCACCTCACGCCGGAGACGACCGACGCGCGCCAGGGGTTTCTCCATCTCTACAAGCTGGAGGGCACGGCCGCCGCGTGCACCATGCACTTCCTCCTGCGCGACTTCGAGGAAGCGAAGTTGGCTGAGTATGGGCGACTGCTGGAGTCGGTCTGCGTCGGCGTGCAAGCAGGCGAGCAGCGCGCGCGCATTGCCTGGAAGATCACACCGCAATATCGCAACATGCGCGATCGGCTCCAACAGGACATGCGCCCCGTCACCCATGCGGTCGACGTGCTCAAGGCCATGGGGATCGCGCCGCTCAGCCCGCCCATCCGCGGTGGCACCGACGGCTCGCAACTCACCGAGTTGGGCGTGCCGACGCCGAATCTCTTCACCGGGATGCAAAATATCCACGGTCCGTTGGAATGGGTCAGCGTCCAGGACATGGAGACGTCGGTGAAGGTGCTGATCGAACTGGTGCAGCGGTGGGCGCAATAGGTGGATGCGTGGGCGCGCGTCTGCTTGCACAGCCCTGTGAGTCATGCTAGCATGACGACAAGTTTCTCAGGCTAACCAACCCGGGCGCTAAACCACTCGCACCAGGCGGCGCGCCCCCATCCGACAAGGAGCCAGCCATGGCCTATCGACTCTACAACAACGACAACGGCGAAGTGCTCGGTGAAATCACGGAGGCCGAACTCAGCTCGCTGACCAGCCTGCTCGAAGAAGAATCCGCCGAAGATCGCGACTACTATATCATGGCAGCCACGGTCGATTATCTGGAAACCAACGGCGCCGACGCCGCGGTGATCGCGCTGTTGCGCAAAGCGGTCGGCGCGCAAGAAGGCGTCGAAATCCGCTGGTCGCGGGCATAATGCATGATGCGGAAGCAGGTCTACGCCAATTTTTCCGGCTTTGACCCGCGCCGATCCGCCCAATCCGCGTTCCATAAAAATAGACCATGGATAAGACGGATTCGGCGGATGCTCACGGATTTTATCCGCAAATTATTGGCTTTTACCCGCGCCGATCCGCCCAATCCGCGTCATCCGCGTTCCATCTTTTCTCTTGCCTGAATGAATCCATCAAGGAGCAAACCATGTCCGATCTCAAGGCTCAATTCGAGCAGGCCGCACGCGAATCGACCGAACTTCCTTCGCGCCCCGACAACCAGACGCTGCTGCAGATCTACGCGCTCTACAAGCAGGCCACTGCCGGCGACGTCAACACCAAGCGCCCCGGCATGACCGATTTTGTGGGTCGCGCCAAGTGGGACGCCTGGGAGAAACTGAAGGGACAAAGCAACGAACAGGCGATGCAGGCGTATGTTGATCTGGTGAATCAATTGAAGGGATAGCGCAAGCTTGATCGTGCACCGACCGTAAAAAGCCGAGTTTCTTGGAGAAACTCGGCTTTTCGATCAAATCAGCAATCTCTCCTTCATGGCCAGGTATCTGTTGATCACGGCGACGCTCAACTCGTCGGCGGGGACGTCGAGCGTCTGCACGCCCTGGCGCCGCAACTGGTCGAGCGTCAGGCGGCGCTCGGCCAGCATCCGTTCGGCGACGGTGCGCGTGTAGAGGGAGTCGCCGTCAGTGATCGGCGCGGTGGCAAGGCGGTTGACCGTCGGGTCGGCCACGGTGACGAGCAGGGGCAGATGCTGCCGCCGCAGCCGCGCCATCTGCGTCACCAGCGCCTCGGTGGTGACGCTGCCGGTGAGATCCGTAAAGACCAGCGCCAGTCCCCGCTTGTGTTGGCGCGCGGCAAACTCGCTGAACGCCACCCCGTAATCCGGCTCAACGCCCTCGCCGTGCACCGCATAGAGTTGCTCCAACAGGCGGTGAAACTGGATTTTGCCGCTGCGCGGCGCCACGTAGGTCAGCACACGGTCGGCAAAAGTCAGCAGCGCGATCCGATCGCCCTTTTGCGCGGCGACATACGCCAACAACAGCACCGCGTTGATCGCGTAATCCATCTTCGCCACATCGCCGACCGGGCTGCGCATCATACGCCCGACGTCGAGCAGAACGTAGATGTTCTGGCTGCGCTCAGTCTCATATTCCACGCTGATCGGCTTGCCGCGGCGCGCGGTCGCCATCCAGTTGATGCGCCGGTATTCGTCGTCCGGCGTGTAGTCGCGCAGCCGCTCGAATTCGTTGCCCGCGCCGAGCAGGCGCGTCGAACGCAGGCCAAGCTCCCAGAGCCGGTTGCGGCGCAACAGCAGATCGTACTTGCGCACCTCGATCAGGTTGGGATAAACCTTGACCGGGCCGGCCGCGGCAAAGCGCGCCTGCCGCCGCAGAAATCCCAGCGGCGACGCCCAGCGCAGATACAGGTCGCCAAAGGCGTAATCGCCGCGGCGCGGCGGCCAGACATGGTAGGTCAGGGCGCAACTTGACCCTGGCGACGCGACGCCGGTCAGCAACGGTTCGGCGCGGTCGAGATGAAAGGTGGGCGGCGGCGTATCGCGCAGCCAGATAGCGACAGGTCGCCCGCTGCGCCCCGCGCGCGTGAAAAGCTCGACCTGCACGGTGATCAGGTTTTGGGCGGCCAGCGACAGCCGCGCATCGTGACGCCGGACGAGCTGCCACGCGTGCGTCGCAGGCATGAGCCATGCGTCGGCGATCAAGAACGCCGCGACGAACAGCAGCCAACCACCCGCTACCCACAACGCGACCGGCAGCCACGCGGCCACCGCGATCAGCGGCGCGGCGACCAACACCACCAGCAACCCACGCACGGTCAACTGCATCAGCGTCTCCGTTTCGAGTGGGACAGGTCGCGGATGGTTTTGACGCCGCGGCGGGTCAACTCCAGCACGACGCCGCCGTGCTCCAGCTCGCGCGTCTGCACCAGACCCTCCGCGAGCACGCTGTCCAGCAATTGCTCCAGCCCCCGTTCGCTGCGCGTGCGCAACGCGGCGTAAAAAGTGGACTGTTGCGCGCGCGCGCTGGCCGTCGGGTCGCCGCGCAAGAGGCGCACGAGGTTGCGCCGCCCCCAGGTCTGTTCCTGCAATGCCTGCAATAGCACCAGCAGATGCGCCTCAGGGTCGAACGCGGCGGGGTCGAGTGCAGCAGGATCCGGCGCAAGCTGGAACGTCGCGCCGCAATTGTCGCACACGCCGCAGCGCGCGCGCCGCTCTCCACCGAGATAGTCGGCCAGGAAACCGTGCCGGCACGCCGCGGTGCGGGCATAGCGAGCGATGTCGCCGGCCCGCTGCTGATCCAGAGCGGCGCGGTTGCGCAACATCTGTTCGAGCTTGTCGGCAACCTGCGCGGGCGGTGGCAGCAGTTCGAGATAGGGGTCGCGGCCATCATAGTGGACATGCACATAGCGCGCCGCTTGCCACACCAGCAGCCACTGCTCCAACGCGGCGGGCGACAAATGTAGAGTTTCGGCGAGCGCAACAAAGGGCGCACGCACAACTTGCTGGCGATCCAGAGCGCATTGCCGCGCAAACGCCATGAAATTGTCGTCGTCCTGGCCGCGCATCTGCCGCGGGCGCTGCAACGTGACCTCGCGCGGGCTGTCATAGCTGCGACGCAGCAGCCCGGCTTCCGCCAGCAGGCTCAAGGCAACGCGCGCGGTGATGTCGTCGCCCGCAGCCGCCTTCAGGAGCGCGGGCGGCATAGGGCCTGCGGTGCGCTCGCCGAGATGCTGGCGCACCTGCTGATAGAGCGTGCGTAACACGTCAAGAGTAAGTGACGAACGGTTGGCCAGCCGCAGCAACACGGCCTCGTCGTGGTCGGCGTAGACCAGCAGGCAATGCGCGGGCTTGCCGTCGCGCCCGGCGCGGCCGATCTCCTGGTAATAGCCTTCCAGCGACGCGGGCAGCCCATCGTGCACGATGAAGCGGATGTCCGCCTTGTCGATGCCCATGCCAAACGCAACGGTCGCCACGATCACCTGCAGTTCGTTGCGCATAAAGCGATCCTGCACCTCGGCGCGGTTGTCGATGCCCGCGTGATAATGCGCGGCCGCGCAGCCTTGCTGGCGCAGCATGGCGGCCACTTCCTCGCAGCGACGCCGCGAGCGGGCGTAGACGATCCCGCTGCCCTGCAGGGCGCCCAGCAGCCGCAGGAGCAGCGCGACGCGCTCATCGTCGTCGCGCACGCGGAACGCGCCGAGATGCAGATTGGGACGAAACGCGTCGCCGACCAGGACGCGCATCGCGCCGAGGCCGCCGAGCAACTGGCGCTGGATATCGTCGCGCACGACCGGCGGCGCGGTGGCCGTCATCGCCAGCAGGGGCGGCGCGCCCAGGTCGCGATGCACCTGACGCAAATGGAGATAGTCGGGGCGAAAGTCGTGTCCCCAGACCGAGACGCAATGCGCTTCGTCCACCACCAGCCGCGCCACGCCGACGCGCGCCAGCATCTCCACAAAGCTCACCTGGCGCAGACGCTCCGGCGCGGCGTAGAGCAGCTTCACCTGACCGCTCGCCACGCGCTGCAACGCACTGCGCAGTTTGTCGCCATCCAACGTGCTGTTGAGGGCAAGCGCCTGGCTACGCAACACCGGCGGCAGGCCATCGACCTGATCCTTCATGAGCGCGATCAGCGGCGAGACGACCAGCGTCACGCCGCGGTCGAGAAAAGCGGGGAGTTGATAGCAGAGCGACTTGCCCGCGCCCGTCGGCAGGATCGCCAGCACATGCTCGCCGCGACGCACGCAGGCAAGAATCTCGGCCTGTCCCGGCAAGAGCGCGCCAAATCCAAAATGCGTCTTGACTTCCTTGAGCAGCGCCTGGCGCTCGGCGTCCGTCACCGTCACGCGACGCGGAGACGCAGGTTTGGGCGCAGAGAGGGCGGCGGAAGGTGCAGCAGGCCGCGTGGCAGTGGGATGGGCGGCAGTAGGATGGGCGGCGGTGGATTGGGCGGCGCGGTGGGACGGCGCGCGTTGCAGATCAGCCAGCAGCGTTTTCTGGTCATCATGGAAGCGCTGCACCAGGCGATCCTCCACCGCGCGCAGATGGATGCGATCGCCGGTGGCGCTGAAAAACGCACGCAGCTCAACCAGCGCGTCGATGGTCAGCAAATTGTCCCGCTGATCTTGTTCCAGCGCGCGCACGGCATACGCGGTCGCGGTGACGCGATCGCCTTGTGTGCGCAGCAGAGCCATCATGCTCAGGCTGGCGTAGGGGCTGGACGGCGCCGACGCGTTCAACTGCTGGAGCACTTGCTGGGCCGCGGCCTCATCCCCTGCGGCCAACTGGACGCGGACCGCAACCCACTGGCCGCGGCTCAGGTAGCGCATCTGCTCCAGCGCCGGGCGAAGTTGCGTCACCGCCAGCTCCACCGCGCCGCTCTCAAGCGCGATCTCGGCAAGCGTCAAATGTGCAGCCGGGTCGTTGTGCTGCTGCAAATGGGCTGCGAGCAGATGCTGCGCGTCCGCGGTGCGTCCGATGCCGTGCAACGCCCTGGCGTGCAGGATGGCGGCGTGGGCGTCCAGGCGCGGCGTCTGCTCCAGACAGGCCAGTGCATCGGCAAAGGCTTCCCAGCGCAGCAAAAATTGCACGACGCGTTGCTGGGCGTCGTTCGGCAGTTCCGCCGCCTGGACGGGTGTGAGGCCAAGTTGTTCGAGTAGAGACGTCATATCACAAACCACGGTGTCGCCGCAAAGCGTGGCTGCCCATCAGCCGAATGGCATTGTACTTGGTTTCAGGCACAAGCGCTGCATTTTCCAGAACTTGGATGTGGAATCGTCACGCTTGAAGTGCGCACCGCGCTTTTGCCAATGCCTTTTCGCCCATGCCAGGCGTGTGCTATAATGGCGCGGAACGTTTGTTCGGATTTTATTTGGCAACCTGATCATGGCAACCAAGGCAACCAGACGCAAGAAACCGGCCAAAAAGCCTGCGCCCCGGCGCAAATCAAGCAGCAGCAACAATGACTTGCAGCAGATCAGCCGCGCCATCTTCCGCCCCGAGGTTGGCGGCGTGCTGCTCGTGCTGCTGGCGATCTTCACGCTGCTGAGCCTGCTGACGGCCAGCCGCGGCCAACTCACCGGCGGTTGGATCGATTTGCTGCGCGCGCTTTTTGGCATTGGCGTGTGGGGCGTGCCGCTGGTGCTGGGGGGACTCGGGCTGTGGATGGTGATCCGCGCCGTGGATCAGATGCCTAATCTGCCCTGGCAGCGACCGGCAGGTCTTTCGATTATTTTTATGAGCGCGATCACGGCGCTCGCACTGCTGCTCGACCCGGCGCTGCGTGCGCGCATGACTGCGGAGGGCGACGCGGGCGGCGCGGTTGGCCAATTCCTGGCCAACGCGTTGGAGCAGACGCTCAGCACGCCCGGCGCCTGGGCTTTTGTGACCTTTCTGCTTTTTTCCGGGATCGTGCTCGTCTTCGACCGCTTTTTGATCGAGGGCTGGTACGCGCTGCTGGATTGGAACGCGCATCAAGCCGCGCCGACCGCGACGCTGCCGGTCAAGCCACAGCCGCCGCTGCCCAGCGGCCAACTGCCGTGGTGGAAGCGGCTGCTTTCGCCCGCGCGTCCGCCTGAGGAGACAGTTTTCACGCCGCTGCCCGGCGCCAATCTTGTCCGTCCTGAACCTTCACCGCTGGGAGAAGGCAGTGGCGGCAAGGCCAGGCAAAGCAGCGCGGCGCCGGACATGGGGCGCGAGGCGACGCCGGCGCGGTTGGGGCCGCAACTGCCCCTGACCAGGCCGATCGGCGAGGGCGATTTGCCGCCCCCGCGCATCGTCGGCGGCGCGCAGGATTGGAAGCTGCCGGCGCTCGACTTTATCCTCACCGACTACGACCGCGTGGCCGACGACGACAACCACATTCGCCTGCAAGGACGCTTGATCCAGGAGACGCTGGCGCTCTTTGGCGTGCCGGCCGACTTCGAGGGCGCGTACAAAGGCCCGTCGGTGACGCAATATCTGATCAAACCTGGCTACGTCGAACGCAAGGTCGGCGCTGAAGCGCAGCGCGTCAAGGTGAAGGTGGCCAAGATCGCGGCGCTTGCCAACGACCTGGCGCTGGCGTTGGCCGCGTCCAGCGTGCGCATCGAGGCGCCGATCCCCGGCACGAACTATGTCGGCGTGGAAGTGCCCAATCAGGCGGGCAACATTGTCGGCCTCAAGGAGTTGATGGAGAGCGAGGCGTTCTCTGAAAAGAAACGCGCACTGCCCATCGCATTGGGCGAAGACGTCAAGGGACAGCCGATCGTCTCCGATTTGGCGCGGATGCCCCACTTGCTGATCGCTGGCGCCACCGGGTCGGGCAAGTCGGTCTGTATCAATTCGATCATCGCCTGTTTGCTGCTGACGCACAGCCCGGACAGCCTGCGTCTGCTGATGATCGACCCTAAGATGGTCGAGTTGAGCGTCTACAACGGCGTGCCGCACCTGCTCAGCCCGGTCGTCACCGAAGTGGACAAAGCCGCGGGCGTGCTCTTTTGGGCGGTCAAGGAGATGGAGCGCCGCTACACGCTCTTTTCCAAAGCTAACGCGCGTGACCTGCCGCGCTACAACGTTCATCTCGAAAAGAACGGTGAAAAGCCGCTGCCCACCATCGTCGTCATCGTCGATGAAATGGCCGATCTGATGATGGCCGCGCCGGAAGAGGTGGAGAAGTATATCTGCCGGCTGGCGCAGATGGCGCGCGCGGTCGGCATTCACCTGATCGTTGCAACCCAGCGTCCCTCGGTCGACGTCATCACCGGGCTGATCAAGGCTAACTTCCCGTCGCGCATCGCCTTTGCCGTGACCAGCCAGATCGACAGCCGTGTGATCCTCGACATTCCCGGCGCCGAACGGTTGCTGGGGCGCGGCGACATGCTCTTCATGGCGCCCGATTCGTCCAAGCTGGAGCGCATCCAGGGCACGCTGGTCACCGACGATGAAATTGGCAAGTTGGTGCGCTACTGGCGCGGCTTCCGCACGCTCGACAGCGGCAAAACAAGCGTCGCGCCCTCTGCGCTTGACCTGCCCGGGGCCGCGCTCGTTGCCTCGCCAGCAGCGCCGCAGCGACCGGCCCCTAGCCTGCCACCGCCGAATCTGTCACAGCCAAATCTGTCCCAGCCGGCAGCCTACGGCGAAACGCCGATGAGCCAACCGCCCTTGTTCGAACAGATCGAGCAGATGCGCGCGGTGGACGCACGCGATGAACTCTTTGGCGCCGCGCTCACCATCGTGCGCGAGCATGGCCGCGGTTCGGTCAACCTGCTGCAACGCAAGCTGCGCGTCGGCTACACGCGCGCCGCCCGTCTCGTCGAGCAACTGTATGAGGCCGGCATCCTGGGGCCGGATCTGGGTGCGGGGCGTGGGCGCGAGTATCTTGGCGAAGGCGCGGTCGCGCCGCAAACCAGCGCTGAAGCTGATCTTTCCAGCCGCGTCTGGGACGACGACGCGGTCGACGATGCGTCCGCAAGCAACGGCTTTATCGAGGAAGGCGGCCGCTGGGAAGGCGATGCAGCCAATGACAGAGCCTGGGACGACGACGTGCCGTGGGAGGAAGAGGAGCCACCCAGCCAAACCGGGTCCGCGCCTTCTGGCCCACGCCCCGCTCCGCCGACGATCTGGTTTTGAGTTGCGAGTTGCAAGGGGCGAGGGGCGAGGGGCGAATACGCCAGTTCACGATTCACAATTCACCATTCACAATTCATCACCCACAATTTGAGGCGCAAGTTCTGAACTCACAACTCGCCCCTCGCCACTTCAAACGAGGCTGCCGTGTACGACCTGATTATCCGCAACGGGCTGATCATCAACAGTGATGGCGTTGTGAACGCCGACCTTGCCGTGCAAGGAGAGCAAATTGTCGCGATTGGGTTGCAACTGGAAGGCAGACGCAGCCTCGACGCCGCGGGTTGCTATGTGCTGCCCGGCGCCATTGACCCGCATGTGCATTTGCAAATGCCGCTGGCGGGCCGGGTGAGTTCGGACAGCTTTACCAGCGGCGCGCTGGCCGCGGCCTGTGGCGGGACGACGACGGTCATCGACTTTGTCGAGCCGCAACCCGGCCAGTCGATGCTCGAAGCGTTGGCGTTGCGCCGCGGCGAAGCAGCCGAGCAGGTCGCCATCGACTTTGGCCTGCACATGACCATTCCCACCTGGCACGCCACCGCGCCGCACGCTCTGGACGAGGTTCCCGCCGCGGTCAATGCCGGTTGTCTCAGCTTCAAGATGTACCAGGCGTATCAGGGCATGATCCTCGACGATGTGGCGCTGCTGCGCGCGTTGATGGCCGTGGGCGAAGCAGGGGGACGCACTGTGCTCCACAGCGAAACCGGCCCTGTGCTCGACTTGCTGCGCGCCGAAGCGTTGGCGGAAGGCCATGTCGAGCCGATCTGGCACGCGTACACGCGGCCGGCCGCGCTCGAGGCCAGCGCGGTGCATCGCGCGGCCGAACTTGCCGATCTGGCCTGCTGTCCGCTTTACATTTTTCACGTGGGCTGTCAGGAAAGCGTCTGGGAGATCCTCCAGGCGCGCGCGCGCGGCATCGACATCTGGGGCGAGACGTGCCCGCAATATCTGCTGCTCAACGCCGAACAACATCTGGGCGGTCTCAACGGCGCGTTGTATGTCTGTGCGCCGCCGCTGCGTTCGATCGAGGACAATCACGCGCTGTGGCAGGCATTGGCGCAGGATGAACTTCAGGTGGTGAGCACCGACCACTGTCCATGGACAGCCGAGGAGAAGCAGCAGGCCGATTTCACGGTCATCCCCGGCGGCGTGCCCAGCATCGAGGCGCGGCTGGCGCTGGTGCACCATTTCGGCGTCAATCAAGGCGCATTGTCGCTGGAACGGTGGGTGCAGGTTTGTGCCACTAATGCTGCACGTTGGATGGGACTAGAGCGCAAGGGCCGTCTGGCGCCTGGATGCGACGCCGACATCGTGATCTTCGATCCCGAACGCGTGAAACGCCTCGCGCCGGACGCGCTGCACGAAGCCGCCGGTTGGACGCCCTACGACGGCATGGAAGTCACCGGCTGGCCGCGCACTGTGCTCTTGCGCGGCAAAGTCATCGTCGAGGACGAGCAATATATCGGTCAGCCCGGCGACGGCCGCTTCATCGCACGCAGATAATCTCCAATCTCTTAATCTCCTAATCGCTTAGACTATCATCCTCAAGGAGAGTAAGCGATTGTGTGATTAGGAGATTTTTCTGGATATTTCCTTTGCCGCGCACTCGCTTCCTCTTTCGCTCCTCCGTTATGGTCATGTCCCTGTTTGGCGCGAGCCGGCTGACAGGCTTTGTCAAGCTGCTGCTGATGACGCGCCTCTTTGGCATCGGCGGTGACGCGGATGCGTATGCGGCGGCCAATCAGTTGCCGGAATTGCTCTTTGCCATGCTCGCGGGCGGCGCAGTGGCGGCAGCGTTTATCCCGGTTTACACCGCGCAACTGACGGCCGAGCAGGGGACGCTTGCCGCGCGCTTTGCCAACACAGTGGTGACCTTGACCGTGATGGCGATGGGCGCGCTGAGTCTTGTCGTCATTGTCAATGCACCGTGGCTCACGACGCACTTGCTCACACCGGGCTTCCCCCCCGACCAACAGGCGCTCACTGCCCGGCTGGTGCAAATTTTGATGGCTGCGACCTTCTTCTTTGCCGTGGGCAGCATCTATGCCAGCATTCTGCAGGCGCACGACCACTTCTTCGCCCCCGCGCTGGGCGGCATTCTCATCGATATCGGTCAGATTGCAGGCATAGTTTTCCTTGCCGCCCAGCTTGGCATTGCCAGTGCGGCCTGGGGATTAGCCGGCGGCGCGCTCATGATCCTGGCGGTGCAGGCGCCTTTTCTACGCCGGCTGGGACTGAAGACCCGACCGGCATTGGCGTTGCGCACCGACGGCATGCCCGAACTGGCGCGACTCTTCTGGCCGCGCCTGGTGACGATGGGTGCGGCGCAGGCGGTCGATCTCTTCGTCGTGCGGCTGGCCTCTGGGCTGGCGCCGGGGAGCATGTCCGCCTATTTCTACGCCGTGCTGATCATGGCCTACATGCCGCGTGGCCTCTTTGCTCAGGCCATCGCCACGGTGATCTTCCCGACGATGGCGCGGCAGTACAACGGCGGCGACCTGCCTGGCCTGCGCGCGACGCTGACGGGAGGTCTGCGCGCCACGCTCTCGCTGGTGATTCCGGCTGCGGTCGGCATCATTGCGCTGGGGTTGCCTGGGATGCGCTTTCTCTTCCCTGGCGAGGAGCTGAACGGCGCTGCGCTGGGGATGGTCTTTGGTTTGACTGCGATTCTGGGCGTGCGCCTCGTGAGCGATGCGACGAATGACATCCTCTCCCTGGCTTTCTATGCGCGCCACAACACGCAGTTGCCCATGATTGCCGGCCTGTTGTGGATGTTCGCCACTATTCTCCTCAGCTACTGGTTGGTAGGGCCGCTGGGTATTTACGGGCTGGCGTGGGCCTCATCCCTGGCGTCGCTGGGGCTGGCCGTGGGCTTGTTCCTGCTGGTGGGGCGGCGCTTCCACGGCATCATTCGTCGCGACCTGGCGTCAACGCTTGGCCGGACGCTGGCCGCGACGGTCGTGATGGCTTTCTCGGTGCGCTGGATGGCAACGCTCGACCTGGCGCCGACGCTTTTTGTCGTTGCAAGCATCGTCACTGGTGCAGTTGTCTACACGAGCGTCTATTGGATCCTGGGGGGCCGCGAAGTCATCCAACTCGTGCGGCCAGAGGTGTAAACGCAGGCTGTGGCTGCACGTTGGTGGCAAAGCGTCAATCGATTCGCTCACTCTGCTCCAGAAAATGGTTCAAGCGGGTCTCGTGTGGTTACGTGCCGGGGACGGGCTTGCGGTGCTTCGGTCGAGCAGACAACGATCAGCCCGTCCCCGGCACGTAAGACCCCACCACATCAATTCCGGTTGAGCCCAGAAAATTAGTTGACGCCTTATGTCTCCCCACTTGACTCACGCGCTTGCGGTTCTCTGCCGGCAACAGCGCAGGATCACCGTGGATGCTCTCCCGCAACTATTCCGAGGGGAGTCAACTGCGCGATTCTTGACAGGGACAGGTATGGGCTTAATAATCAGACAGCCGCCACATCTTGTCACATATCATGGAAGCGGCTCACCATAAGGAAGATTGTTATGGATCAACTCCTGCTTTCCCGCATCCAATTCGGTCTTACCATCAGTTACCATTTCATTTATCCGCCGCTGTCGATGGGGCTGGGATTGCTGCTCGTCATCATCGGCATCAACTACCTGCGCACACGCGACCCCAAATGGCGCCAACTTTCTTTCTTCTGGGTCAAGGTTTACGGCCTGGTCTTTGCCATCGGCGTCGCCACAGGCATCGTGCAGGAGTTTGAATTTGGCACCAACTGGCCGGAGTATTCGCGCTTCGTGGGCAATATCTTTGGCAGCCTGCTGGCCGCGGAAGGGGTCTTCGCCTTCTTTCTGGAAGGCGGCTTTCTGGGGCTGATGCTCTTTGGCGGCAATCGCCTGGGGCCGCGTCTGTGGCTGCTGGCGACTTTTCTGGTCGCGTTTGGCGCACATTTCAGCGCGCTCTGGATCGTGATGGCCAACTCGTGGATGCAGACGCCGGCCGGCTATGTCATCCAACAGACGCCGATGGGCACGCAGGCTTTCATGACCGACTTTCTGACGACGATGTTGACGCCCTCGTTTATCCCGCGCATCTTGCACACACTCGTGGCGTCGTGGATGACCGGCGCCGCGCTGATGTTGAGCGTAGGCGCCTGGTTCCTGCTGCGGCGCAAACACGTTGACCTGGGCAAAGCGACCATCCGCGTGGCGTTGCCCGTCTTTGTCATCTTCAGCATCCTGCAGGTGCCGCTCTTTGGCGCCGAACAGGCCAAATCAGTCACCCACAATCAGCCGGTCAAACTGGCGGCGATGGAAGGCATCTGGGAGGATGAAGCCTGTGCGCCGATGACGCTGGTGGGCTGGGTGGATGTGGAAAATCAGAGCACCTATGGGATCAAAATCCCCTGCATGTTGAGCTTTCTGGCCTACGGCGACATCAACGCCACGGTGCAGGGGCTGAATTCTTTCCCGGCGGATGTATGGCCGCCGCTCAACCTGACTTTCCAGTCTTATCATCTGATGATCAACCTGGGCGTGCTCTTTATCGGCATCGGGGTGCTGGCCGCGCTCTTCTTTTTCTGGGACCGACGGCTGTGGACGAACAGATTTGTGTTGTGGCTGCTGGTGCTCACCGTTTTCCTGACCGAGATCGCCACCATCGTCGGCTGGTGGACGGCAGAGTTTGGTCGCCAGCCGTGGATCGTGTGGAACCTGCTGCGCACGGTGGACGCGGGTTCGCCGGTCTTGGCAGCATATCAAGTGTTGCTTTCCAACGGCATGTTCGTCGTGCTTTATTCGATTTTGTTTGTGCTCTTCACTTATCTGCTGAACGAGAAAATTCAGCACGGGCCTGACCCGTTAGAAAAGGTGGAGGAGCATCCTGTGGGCGCGTTGCCCGACACTTTTCGCGAAATCTTCCGCCGCCATGAACCGCGCGCCTAGAAGCTGTTTGAAAAGCCCCACCACAAAGTCACAAGGGGCGCAGAGGAGCGCAAAGCGGACGATCAAAGAGACGCTTACCCAAAAATTGACGCTTGACGCTCACTACATCTAGCTAATGTCCGATATTACGTCTTACGTCCAGGAGATAGATATGACGCTCGACAACTCATGGCTTAACACTCTCTGGTTTGGTCTCTTTGTCGCCATCATTGCCGGCTATCTGGTCATGGACGGCTTCGATCTGGGCGTCGGCATCCTGCATCCATTCCTGGCCAGGAACGACGAAGAGCGCCGCATTTCTCTCAACAGCATCGGCCCCGTGTGGGACGGCAACGAGGTATGGCTGGTGCTGGGCGGCGGCGCCCTCTTTGCCGCGTTTCCGCTGGTCTACGCCTCGCTCTTTTCCGGCCTCTACATTGCGATGATGCTTGTGCTGCTCGTGCTGATCCTGCGCACAGTCGCCATCGAGTTTCGCAGCAAACGCCCGTCGCCGGCGTGGCGCAGCTTCTGGGATTGGGTCTTCTTTACGGCCTCCTTTGGCATTGCGCTGCTGCTGGGCGTGACCTTTGGCAACATTCTCGACGGCCTGCCCATCGCGGCTGATGGTTATATCCGCGCCGATCTCTTCGACTTGCTCACACCCTATGCGCTGCTCGTCGGGACAACGACCATCTTCATGCTGGCCACACACGGCGCTATCTACCTGAGCATGAAGGCCAGCGGCGCGCTGCTCGTACGCGTCAAACGCTGGGTGCCGCGGCTGATGTTCATCTTTTTTGTGTGTAACACTCTGCTGGTCGGAATGACCATCGTGCTGCACGGAAACGTGGCGGAGCGCTACTGGCAGCAGCCCTGGCTGGTGCTCCTGCCGGCCGCGGCCCTGGCTTCGGTCGTGATCGCGTGGCTGATGGTGCGCCGCGAGCACTACATTATTGCTTTCCTCTTTTCAGCGGTGATGATCGGCGGCTTGTTGATGTCGGCTGCGGTCGGCCTCTATCCCAATCTGCTGCTTTCGACGCTCAACCCGTCATACAATCTCACGATCTTCAACGCCGCGTCGCAGCCCAACACGCTGACCGTGATGCTGGTCATGGCGCTGATCGGCATGCCCTTTGTATTGCTCTACACGGCCAGCGTCTACTATATCTTCCGCGGGCGCGTGCAAATCGGACCGAGCAGCTATTGACGAAGGCGATAGAGCGCATATTTGGTGAAGCAGCGAGTCAGGCGAGCCAGAAGCTGGTCAGGGGCCGGCTATTCTATGCGACGACCGGCGCTGGCTTTGTCGCGGGTGCGATGCTGGTGGCGCAGGCGTGGCTGCTCAGCCTGGTGGTTGATGGCGTTTTTCTACGCGGGCAAACGCTGGCAGAGGTCATGCCCCTGCTGGGCGCGATGTTGGCCTGTCTGTTCGTACGCGGCGGCGCCCTCTACGCCGAGACCGTACTCGGCCAACGCGCGGCCAGCCACACCAAGCAGGCGCTGCGCCACGCGCTCACCGGCCGGCTGATCGAGCTTGGCCCGGTTCGTCTGCGCGCAGAACGCACTGGCGAGTTGGTCAACACCGTCACCGAAGGCGTGGAGACGCTCGACGCCTACATCACGCAATATCTGCCCGCGCGCTCCCTCGCTGTGCTGCTGCCCGTTTTTATCCTGCTTGCCGTGCTGATCCTCGACCCGTGGACGACGCTGGTGCTGCTCTTTGCTGCGCCCATGCTGATCCTGATGCTGGCGCTGATCGGTGGCCGCGCCAAGACGCTCACCGAACGCCGCTTTCTCGAACTGAGTTGGATGAGCGCCTTCTTTCTCGACATGCTGCAAGGGCTGACTACGCTCAAGCTCTTTGGACGCAGCAAGGAACAGGCTGCCACGATCGAGGCGATCAGCCGGCAGTACGGCAAGACCACGATGGAAGTATTGGCTACTGCCTTCCAGACCTCACTGGTCATGGAATGGGCGGCCACCGCGGCCACCGCGCTGGTGGCGCTGGAGGTGAGCTACCGGCTCATGGGCGGTGCGTTGCCCTTTGCGCCCGCGTTGGCCGTGCTGCTGCTGACGCCCGAATTTTTCCTGCCGCTGCGCACGCTGGCGCTGCGCTATCATGCCGGCGCGGCAGGCAAGGCCGCGCTCAAACGCATCGACGCAATTTTAGGAGAAGGGCAAGACGATCTGACGCAGAGGCGCAGAGAGGCAGAAAAACGAAGAGAAGGGGCAAGGGGCGAGGGGCCAGGAAGAGAGAGAGAGGCCGCAAGGAGAAAAACGGGCAATCACGATAGCACGGCAGTGCAGGCAAGCAAAGCTCATTTCGCCCCTCGCCCCTCGCCCCTCGCCCCTCTGCCCCTCATTCGCTTTGACAATGTCGCCTACAGCTATGGCAATCGGGCTGCATTGCGTGGCTGTTCCTTTACGCTGACGCCGGGGCAACGCACCGCACTGGTCGGTGCGACCGGCGCGGGCAAAAGCACGATCGCCAGCCTGCTGCTGCGTTTCATCGAGCCACAGGCCGGCGCGATCTACAGCGGCGATACACCGCTGGCCGCCATCGATCCGGATCGGTGGCGGACGCAGGTGGCCTGGGTGGGACAGCATCCTCATCTCTTGCAAGGCTCGGTGCTCGACAACCTGCGCCTGGCGCGGCCGGACGCGACGCAGGCAGAGATCATCGCGGCCGCGCAGGCTGCCAATGCCCACGACTTTATCGTTGCACTGCCGGATGGCTATGCAACGCGGATCGGCGAGCAGGGCGTGCGGCTCAGCGGCGGGCAGCGCCAGCGGCTGGCCATCGCGCGCGCGCTGCTCAGAGACGCGCCGCTGCTGATCCTCGACGAGGCCACCGCGCATCTCGACGCGGCCAATGAGCGCCAAATTCGCGCTGCGCTGGCGCACCTGATGCAAGGCCGCACCGCGCTGATCATCGCCCATCGCCTGGAACTGGCCTACAGCGCCGATCAGATCGTCCTCCTGGATCACGGCCAAGTGGTGCAGCAGGGCGACCCTCATGCGTTGCTGGCCCATGACGGCCCCTACCGCGACCTCGTCGCCACCTACGAGGCCAGCCGATGAGCACATCAGCGGCGGCTTCATCCCAACAGACGCGCGGCGTCATGCGCCGTCTGTTGGCGCTCATACGCCCCTTTGCCTGGTGGATCGCCGCCGGTGTGCTGCTCAGCTTTGCCACCATCGGCTCCAGCGTAGGGTTGATGGCGGTCTCGGCCTATCTCATCTCCAAGGCGGCGATTGCCACCGACGTGACCCAGCTTTCCCTGGCAATTGCAGGCGTGCGCCTCTTTGCACTGACGCGCGCGGCTTTCCGCTACGGCGAGCGCTATGTCACGCATCTCGCCACCTTCCGCATCCTGACCAGCCTGCGCGTCTGGTTTTATCGCTCTATCGAGCCGCTGGCGCCCGCGCGCTTGCTACACGTGCACAGCGGCGATTTGCTGGCGCGCATTGGCGTCGATATCGAGACGCTGGAGAATTTCTACGTGCGCGTGGTCGCACCGCCGCTGACCGCCGCGCTGGTGACGGTGCTGGCGTGCGCCATGCTCGGCTATTTCGACTGGCGATTGGCGTTGGCGCTCGCGCTCTTTCTGGCGCTGACCGGCGTAGCGCTGCCCTGGGCCAGCCAGCGGCTCAGTTTGCAAGCCGCGGCGGAGGCCGTGGCGCGCCGCAGCGAACTCAACCGCAGTCTGGTCGACAGCATCCAGGGAATGGCAGACCTGACTGCCTTCGGGCAGACGAGTGCGCAGCAGGCCCAGGTGTTGACACAGAGCGCGGCGCTCCATCAAGCTCAGGAAGAGCTGGCGCGCATCCGCGGGGCGGCCGGTGCGCTGGCCGCGCTCTTCACCGGGCTGGCCGGGCTGGCGGTGCTGTTGCTGGCAATCCCGCTGGTCGGCGCCGGCAAAATTGAGGGGGTCTATCTTGCCTTGCTGCCGCTCACCGCCATCGCCGCGTTCGAGGCCGTGCAGCCGCTGGGTCAGGCGTGGCAGATGCTGGCGTCAAGTCGCACCGCGGCGGGGCGTTTGTTTGCGCTCATCGATACAGAGCCGGCGGTGAGCGATCCGCCGCAGCCGCTGCCCGCACCCGCGGGTGCGACGCTGAGCGTGCGCGATCTTCATTTTCGCTACCCCGGTGCGGAGGAGGCGCGCCCCCTGTTCGACGGCCTCAGCTTCGAGCTGCGCGCGGGCGAACGGCTGGCGATCACCGGGCCGAGCGGCGTTGGCAAATCGACGTTGGCGGCGCTGCTGCTGCGTTTCTGGGACGTCACGCCGGGCGCTATACTCCTCGACGGCCATGACCTGCGAGCCTATGCGGCCGACGACGTGCGCACGCAGATCGCCGTCGTGCCCCAAGCGCCCTACCTGTTCCACGCCACCCTCCGCGACAACTTGCTCGTCGCCACCCTGGGCGCCAGCGACGCGGAGCTGGACGCAGCCTGTCGCAGTGCGCAGCTTTACGAATTCATCGCGGCGCTGCCTGCTGGGTACGACACTTTGATCGGCGACAATGGGCTGACGCTGAGCGGCGGCGAGCGTCAGCGGCTGGCGATCGCCCGCGCCCTGCTCAAGCCCGCCTCGATTCTCATCCTGGATGAGGCGACCACCCACCTTGACGCTGTGACGGCGACGCGGGTGTGGGATGCATTGGAGCGTTACATGGCAGGGCGCATGGTATTGATCCTTGACCACAGTCAACGCGCTCTGGCGTATGCTGACCGCACCCTGGAGATGAATTGATCCTGAGATTGTAAATCCTGCAAAACTCCTACAAATTCCAGGCAAATCAGCAAAAAAACATGTTGACATTTTCACCCTATAAGGCGTAAACTTTATGTCGAGATCGCATTAGCGCTGGCATCAACGTCTAATAAACGCTGCTAAGTTATGCTGAGAACAGACGCAGCGAGAACGCGAGGGCGCAGCGTGTTGATCGCGACAGGACGCCTCGACCGTTCGGGCGCAATTCACCGCAGCAATGAGAAAAGAGCTATCGTCGAAGATTCTTGTGAACCCAGAAAGGAGATCAGCATGGAAGCGCTCAAAGGACTTTGCACCATCGTGCTGCCGGAAGCCAGCTTGAAGGAGTTTGCCTTCCAACATGCCATCGAACTCAACAGCGAAAATTACCCGCTGGAGTTAGAAGGCAACGGCCTCGATCAACCTGCCGATCCGCAGACCATCTCCGCGGCCATGGAGACGCGGCGCCGCTGGCCCAATGACATGACGCTGCGCGTCCATTTTCTCGAAGGCGACCGTGCGGTCCAGCGCAAGGTGGAAGAGATTGCTGGGGAGTGGGGCCAATACGCCAACCTCAAATTCGTCTTTGGCGCGGGGCCGGAAGCGGAGATCCGCATTGCGTTCAAGCCCAATTTGGGGTCGTGGTCGTACATGGGCACCGATTGCAGCCTGCCGCAGTTGGCCGATCGCCCCACGATGAATCTCGGCTGGCTGACGCCGGCCACGCCGGAAGTCGAGTATCGCCGCGTTGTGCTGCACGAATTCGGCCATGCGCTGGGATTGGTGCACGAACACCTGTCGCCGACCGCGGAGATTCCCTGGGACGAACAGAAGGTGTTCGCGTATTACAAGCGCACCAACGGCTGGGACGAGAATTACATTCGCTCCAACGTCCTGGCCAGGTCACGCGCCGACGCCTTCACGCCTTTCGACCCACACTCGATCATGCTCTATCCGGTGCCGAAAGAACTGACTAAAGGGGACTTTGAGATCCCGTGGAGCAACAGCGAACTGTCGGCGCTCGATAAGGAATTTATCGGTAAAATGTATCCGTTCTCGGGCTGAGAAAGGAGATCGATTCCCATGGCTGATTCCGCAGACATCACCACACTGCGCAAAACTGCGTATGACTGGCGGCTGCGCGCCCACGCGTTGCAACAGGAAGCCAGCCAGACGACCGACCCGGCCCAGTTGGCGCACTTGCTCGACGCGGCAGGCAAAGCCGAAGCAATGCTGGCTGAAGCCGAGGCAACCCTGCAAACCGCCGAAGCAGTCCTTGCCGCGGCGCAGCCAAAAATCGACGACAAGCGCCGCCATGTCGTCACGCGCAGCATGGCGACCACACAACTGGAAGCCACTGTACGGCTGCGCATGGCGCATGTCCCCACCGCGACCTACCATCTGCTGAATGAAGCAGAAAATCCTCTGATTGAGATCAGCTTGGAAAACAGCGCGCTGAAGCCTCGCCGCCTGCGCATCTCCTCGCGCTTGGAAGGCTACAGCGCCGACGCCATTGACACCATCGAGCTGGAGGCGCGCGGCAAGCCCAATGCCACGCGCACAGTCACGCAACTGCCCACGCTTTTTCCCGAACGCGTGCGCGCGGTGCACGAATTGACGCGCGCCAGCGTCACTGTGCTGGTGGAGGAGATCGGTGGCCAGATCGAAACACACGAAAGCCTGCCGGTCTGGCTGCTGGCGCGCAACGCCGCGCCGCTAGCCGTGCGCGACCCCACCAGCGGCGGCTGGGTCGACCTGAGCCGCTACTTCGGGGCGTTCGTCACGCCCAACCGGCGCGAAATCATGCTTTTCCTGCGGCAGGCCGCACGCCGTCATCCCGAAGGCCGGCTGACCGGCTATCAGAGCGATGTGCTGCTCCAGGTGCAGGCGATCTTTGATGCGCTCAAGCAGGACGCCAAGATCACCTATGTCAACTCGCTGATTGCTTTTAACCCCGAGGAGAGCGCGCGCGGCCAGCGCGTGCGGCTGCCGCGCGAGTGCCTCGAAGAGCAGCAGGCCAACTGCATGGATGGCGCGCTGCTCTTTGCCAGCCTGCTCGAAGCCGCCACCATCAATCCCGCGCTTGTAATCATCCCCGGACATGCCTTTGTGGGCTGGGAAACGCCACAAAACAGCGGCGCGTGGGGCTATTTGGAGACCACCATGATCGACACCAATGAGTTTGACGAGGCGCACGCCATCGGTCAGCAGAAAGCGGATTTTTGGGAGAAAAGAGCTGCGGCCGGCAAGCCCGAACTGTTTCGCCGTTGGTCGTTGCGAGAGCTGCGTGCGGTCTATGGCATCACGCCGCTGGAATAGGCCGGCAATCGAGCCGCAGCGAAAATCGACCATGGATCGAGCGAATTAAGGGGCTTCCCGCAAATTCATCTAAAAATCACCAAGGAGGATACCATGCCAGATTCACTCCAAACGCTTGAAAGCGGCCCGTCCGCCGCCTTGCCCTTGCCGGTGACGCCCCCCGATGTGGATGGCCACGCGTTGTCCGAAGTGGACCCCGAGTTGTACGATGCCTGGCGCAAACATATCGTGCGTGGCTTTGAAAACAACAACCGCATGTTCGACCGCACGCTCAACGCCTTTATGTATCCTTACTGGGTGACGGTGGGGATGTATATCGTGCTCTTCGTCGTTGGACTCAGCGCGTTCTTCGTTGCGGCGCGGCTAAGCTTTGAGGCAGGCAAGGAGTTATACACGATCCTGTTTGGCGGCATCGGCGCCGTCGCTTTTCTGACTTTTTTCTTGACGCGGCCGCTGCAGGCGCTGGAAGAAAATCTTCAGTTCATCACCTGGCTGGGCGTGATCTACAACACCTACTGGACGCGACTTGCCTATATGACCGACCAGGAGAGCGTGCAGCGCGACTTGGAACATGCCGCCGGCAGGACCATCGAAGATATCAAAGACCTGCTCACGACGCACGCCGAGCGCAGCGGGAAACGACCGGGTCTACGCTGAAGCAGAAACGGCGTATGTCAAGCGAGGAGGCATGAAAATCACTTTTCTCTGCGAACCTCTCCATCCCTGCGCCTCCGCGTCAAAGGGTATTTCTCGATCCCTTAGAGACTGTTTGAAAAGTAACCACGAAGACGCGAAGTACGCAAAGGGGCGCAAAGAAGCACCGGGAAGCCGTCTCTGCAATTCTTCTTCTTCGTGCCCCTTTGCGCCCCTTGTGGCTTCGTGGTGGGGCTTTTCAGACAGTTTCTTACGCCTCGACCCGCCCAATCACCAATACGACGTTGTGCCCACCAAAGCCGAACGCGTTGACGATGTCATAGCGCGCGGTCACGCGTGCGGCCACATTGCCGACGATGGGAAGGCAGATCGCCGGGTCGGGCGTGTAGTTGATCGTCGGCGGGGTGACGCCCTCGCGCAGGGTGTGCACGGCAGCGACCAGCGACTGTGCACCCGCCGCGCCAAAGCCGTGGCCGATCATGCTTTTGATGCTGGTGACGTAGAGCCGGCTGGCCGCAGCGCCAAAGGCGCGGTGCAGCGCCAGCGCTTCGGCGCCGTCATTGAGCGACGTCCCCGTACCGTGCGCATAGACCACGTCGATGGCCTCCGGTCTCACGTGCGCCTGCTGGATCGCGCCGAGCAAGGCGCGGGTTGCGCCCGCCGCCTCCGGGTCGGGTGCGGTCACGTGAAACGCATCGCCGGTCAGTTTGCCGCCCAGCACTTCGGCGTAGAGCGTTGCCCCGCGCGCCCGGGCGTGCGCCTCTGTTTCGAGCACAACCGCGGCCGCGCCTTCGCCGGCGACTAACCCGTCCCGATCTACAGAAAAGGGGCGACATGCACGCGGCGGGTCCGCCGTGCGGCTTGCCAGCGCGCCCATCCGCCCGAACGCGGCAAACGTCAGCGGCGTAATGGAGGATTCCGCACCGCCGGCGATCAAGACATCCGCCTCCCCTCGCTGTAAGAAATGATAAGCTTCCAGCACGGAGTAGTGTCCACTGGCGCACGCCAGCGCGTGGGTCATCACCGGGCCGCGCACGCCAAGCTCCGTGGCGACGGCGCTGCTGATTTCGCCGGGCAGCATGTGCACCAGGCTTAACGCATCCAGGGAACGCCAGCCTTCGCGCGCCATCGCCGTCGCGAACAGCTCGGCCATCGGCAGGCCGGCGCCGCCCGTCGCCATAAAGACGCCGATGCGTTCGCTATTGTGCATATCGATGTCCAGCCGTGCGTCCGCCAGCGCTTGCTGCGCCACCGACACGGCAAATTGCGTCGCCCGCGGCCAATGCGCAATATCCTGCTTCGTAGAGACCGGCGGCGTATAGCCTTTTACCTCACAGGCGATGTTGAAAGGCATATCGCCCGGCTCGAACGCGGTGATAGGCGCGGCTCCCGAACAGCCCGCGATCAAATTTTGCCAATAGGTCGCAACGTCATTGCCGATCGGGGTAATGGCGCCCATGCCGGTAATAAAAACTCTTATCATGCGTCGCATCCCCTCTGCACCGCTAGGGTCGATTGACCGCTTGCCAAATCCAGCCTCTATTTTACCGAAAGGATGCGTTCAAGCAACAATGGGACAAAAGTCATTTCCCAAATTTGTGCACCTATGTCATCTTGATAGAATAAAACGTAACTGTTCAGCTTCGTTCATAGGCCACGGGTTAAGCGAAAAATCCGGATGATGTTCGGATGGAATCTGTGCGAATCCGCCTAATCCGCACCATCCGTGGTCTATTGCTGCTTTAGCTGTCTAACTACGATACAAAATGACGATCAGCGAGGTAAAGTGAAGGAAGTGAATATGTCCAACGATGGGCCGCGCATCCGGCGCGAAAAACGCACCGTCGCCGCCATGATCGAACTCTATTGCGAAGAGCAACACGACAGCCCCGATGGCTTATGTGCGGAGTGCCGCACGTTGCACGACTATGCCATGCAACGCCTGGAGCGCTGTCCCTTTGGCGAAGAGAAGACAACCTGCGTTGATTGCGCGGTGCACTGTTACAAGCCCGCCATGCGCGAGCGCGTGCGCGTCGTGATGCGCACCGCCGGGCCGCGCATGATCTGGAGACATCCCGTACTGGCCGTGCGCCATGTGCTCGACGGGCGCAGGCTGAACGCCCGCACGAAAACACCGAATACAAAATAGTTTAATCTGGTGTACAATCACGGCATGAACTTGCCGCCCTCTTTTGTCACCACGATCTGCAATGCATTCGGCGAAGAAGGCCACGCGTTTCTGCATAATTTGCCCACCTTGCTGGACGAGTACGTTCAACGCTGGGAGCTGACGCTACTCCCCGCCTTCACCAATCTTTCCTACAACTATGTTACGCCAGCGGTGCGCCGCGACGGGAGCGAAGCCGTGCTCAAGCTGGGCGTGCCGCACCGTGATTCACGTTCCGAGCGCGAGGCGCTGGCCTTTTACGCGGGGTCTGGCTGTGTCCATTTGTTGGAAGCCGATGCTGACCGCGCCGCGCTGCTGCTGGCACGGCTGCGTCCCGGCGCACTGTTGCGACCGCTGGCGTTCGAGGACGACGTACAGGCAACCGCCATCATCGCCGAAGTCATGCGTGCGCTCTGGCGGCCCGCGCCGGCGTCGCACGCCATGCTTACGATAGGCGAGTGGGCAAAGGAGCTGGTCGAGCTGCGCGCCACATTTGGCGGCGGCGTCGGCCCCTATCCCTCCCACCTAATCGACATTGCCGAGCATCTCTTTGCCGAGTTGCTGGCATCGAGCGGACCGCCGGTTGTGTTGCACGGCGATCTGCACCACGAAAACATCCTCTCAACGCAGGGTGGACGTTGGCTGGCGATCGACCCCAAGGGCGTCGTCGGCGAGCGCGAGTTTGAAGTCTACGCGCTGCTGCGCAACCCGCTCGGTTGGCCGTTCACCCAGCCCGACGTTGCGTGTGCTTTGCGACGACGCATCGACCAGGTGGCCGACCTGCTTGCTCTTGATCGCGAACGGATGCGGCTGTGGAGCGTGGCGCAGTGCGTCCTGTCCGCCTGGTGGGATTACGACGCCAGCAATCCAGCCAGCGGGCAGGACGATCTGCGCATCGCCGAAATCTTGTGGAAGCTTCGCTAATGCAAAAAGAAACGGCGTATCCAATGGATGGCAAAACCATCGAGTTACCGGTCAGCGGCATGGACTGCGCCGAATGCACGCGCCACGTGCAACGCGCGCTGGCCAGTGTGCCCGGCGTCACCTCGGTGCAGGTGCTCCTGTCGGCGGAAAAGGCCATCGTGCGTCTCGACCCCGCAGTGGCGTCGCTGGATCAACTGCGCGCGGCCGTGGACGAGGCGGGCTACAGTGTGCCAACATCGGCCGCGGCGCAGCAGATGGATCAGCAACGCACCTACACGCGCAAAGTCTGGACGGTGATGGCGCTCGTCTTTGGCGCAGTGCTCTTTGTCGTCGTGCTCGGCGAGTGGCTGGGGCTGTTCGAGCAGATCACGGCGCGTGTGCCTTTTGTCGTCGGCGCGGCGCTCGTCGTGCTCAGCGGTTGGCCGATCTTTCGCAACGTCCTGCGTGCGGCCCGAAAGCGGCAGGTCACATCGCACGCCTTGATGACCATCGGCGTGCTGGCGGCGCTGGCGATCGGGCAGTGGGCGACTGCGGCGGTGGTCGTCTTTTTTATGCGCATTGGCGATTATGTCGAACGCTTTACTGCCGAAGGCGCGCGCAAGGCAGTGCGCAATCTCACGGCGATGGCGCCGCAGCAGGCGCGCGTCGTGCGCGGCGACGCCGAAGTGGAAATACCCATCGCTCAGGTGCTGCCGGGCGAGATCGTCGTTGTCCGCCCCGGCGAGCAGATCCCGGTGGATGGCGTCGTGGTGGACGGTCACGCTACGGTCGATCAGGCAGCCATTACCGGCGAGTCGCTGCCGGTGGAGGCCGGCCCTGGCGCGCATGTCTACGCCGCGACGATTGCCCAGCTTGGCAGCCTGCGCGTGCGGGTCGAGCGCACCGGCGCCGACACGACCTTTGGCCGCGTGATCAAGCTGGTCGAGGAGGCCGAAGCCAACCGTGCCGATGTCCAGCGTTTCGCCGATAAATTTACCGCCTATTATATGCCCGTCGTGCTGAGCATCGCCATCCTGACCTTGCTGGTGCGTCGCGACCCGCTGGCAATGGCGGCGGTGTTGGTGGTGGCGTGTTCGTGTTCGATTGCGCTGGCAACCCCCATCGCCATGCTGGCGTCCATCGGCCGCGCGGCGCGCGAAGGCATCCTGATCAAGGGTGGGAAATATATTGAGACGCTGGCGCGCGCCGATGTCCTCCTGATCGACAAGACCGGCACGCTCACTTTGGGGCGGCCGCACATCGAAGAAGTCATCGCCCTCAATGGCGCGTCGGCGATGGAGGTGCTGGCAATGGCGGCGTCGGCTGAGCGCGACTCCGAGCATCCGCTGGCGGAGGCGGTGCGCAGCCATGCGCGGGCGGAAGGGCTTGCGCTGACCGCGCCTGCGCACTTCCGCGCCGTGCCGGGCAAAGGCGTGATCGCCGAGGTGAGTGGAAAGCTGATCACGGTCGGCAGCCATCGTCTGGCCGCCCTTCAACCGGACGCGCCGAACTTCCAAGCCACGCCCAACGGCAAAGGCAACAACGGTCTCGAAGACGCCCCCGCGCCTGGCCCGCCCATTGACATTGCCCAGGTTCAAGGCAAAAGCGTGTTGTGGGTGACGTGTGATGGCGCCGTGATCGGCGCGCTGACCGCCACCGACGTCCTGCGTCCCGAGACGCCGCTTGCTTTGCAACAATTGCGAGCAATGGGCATCGCGACGATCGAATTATTGACCGGCGACAATGCCGCCACCGCCGAGGCCCTCGCCGGCCAACTCGGCATCCCACACCGCGCCAACCTGCTGCCGGAGGATAAAATCGCGGTCGTGCGCGACTACCAGCAGCAAGGCAAGATTGTGGTGATGGTAGGCGACGGCGTCAATGATGCGCCCGCGCTCGCGCAGGCCGACGTGGGCATTGCGATGGGCGCGGCCGGCGCCGACATTGCCCTGGAAGCTGCCCACATTGCCTTGATGCGCGACGACTGGCTGCTGGTTCCGGCGGTCTTTGCGCTGGCCCGACGCACGCTGCGCGTGGTGAAGACCAATCTTTTTCTGACGGCGGTCTACAATGTGGTGGGACTTTCGCTCGCTGCTGCCGGTATACTTCCACCGATCCTGGCGGCGGCGGCGCAGTCTATCCCGGATCTGGCAATCCTAGGCAATTCGGCGCGGCTGTTGGGGCGGGAGAAAAGCAAACATTAAGAGATTCAATCTTCAAAACTGATTCTAGAAAATCGAGGAGCTTACATGCATACACGGTTTGGCCTCTCTATAATTTTGGTAGTGGCGGCGCTCCTGCTGGCGCCGGCGACGATCAGCCACGCGCAGAGCGGTGACGGCGGAGTCGCGCCCGCTATTGTTGGCGGGCAAGAAGCCACACCGGGCGAGTATCCGTGGCAGGCGTTCGTCGAGATCGGCGACGACAATATCGGCTACTACATGTGTGGCGGCTCGCTGATTGCACCGCAGTGGGTGCTCACTGCGGCGCATTGCGTCGACCTGGAAGTGGCGGAGGCGTCGGCAATTGTGCTGCCGTCGCAGGTTACGGTCTATCTGGGCAAACACAACATGACCATCCCTGAGCCGACGCAGCAGATCAAGCGCGTCGCTCGCGTGATTGCCTATCCCAATTACAACCCCAATAACAGCGACGGCGATCTGGCGCTGCTGGAACTCACCACACCCGCCACGCTCAACAGCCGCGTCGGCGTGATTCCCCTCCTGCTGAGTCCAGCCGACGATGCGCTCGTCAACCCTGGCCTGTTGGCCACCGTCGCCGGCTGGGGGGTCACCCGAGAAGGCGGGCAGCTTTCGCCAACCTTGCGCAAGGTTTCCCTGCCCATTGTAGCGAATACGACGTGCAATCAGGCGCTGCCCGGCCCAGCCATTACCCAGAATATGCTCTGCGCCGGCTATCCACAGGGTGGCAAAGATTCCTGTCAAGGCGACAGCGGCGGCCCGCTGATTGTAGCTGCCGGCGCCGGGGCGTGGAAGCAGGCGGGCATCGTGAGCTTTGGCTATGGCTGTGCGCAGCCCGCGCTGTACGGCGTTTACACGCGCGTTTCGCGCTACACCGATTGGGTTGGGCAGTATGTAAACACGGTGGCAGTGGATAGTTTTTCTCCAGCAAGCGGGCGTGTTGGGACGCAGGTGACGCTGACAGGGAGCGGCTTCAACAGCGTGACCGCCGTTGAGTTTGCGGGGACGTCGGCGAGTTTCACCATTTCGTCCGACACGCAGCTCCTGGCGACCGCGCCGTCAGGCGCAGTCAGTGGGCCGATCACGATCAAAGCGCCGTATGCCACGGTGCAGACGAGCGCTTCCTTCCAGCCGCTCTACCAGCTCAACGTCCAGACCGCGGGCAATGGCGTGGTTGACATCACGCCGACCAGCAGCCGTTGCACCGGCGGCGCGCCCTGCGCGCTGGATGTGACGGGTGGTGTGACGGCGCTCCTGGCGCCGTCGGCGGATCCAGGCTTTGTCTTCGCGGGCTGGCGCGGCGCGTGCCCCACGCTCGACATCCCCTGTCGCCTCTATATGAACATGGATCGCAGCGAGATTGCGGTGTTTGCGCCGCCGACTTCCACACTCACGGTCACGCTCAGTGGCGGCGGCAGTGGCGCTGTCGTGAGCAGCAGCGGCGGCATCGACTGTGGCGCCGCTTGCAGCGAGCAATTGCCCACGCGCACCGCGCTGACGTTGAGCGCGCAACCCGCCGCGGCCATGATCTTCACGGGCTGGCGCGGAGACTGCACCGGTCTTACGCCCACGTGTTCGGTCATCATGGTAGGCAACCAGCAGGTAGAGGCTGGCTTCGAGGGCGCGCGCTATCTCCATTTGCCGATCATCCGCCGCTGACCGAGGAGAGTAACAAAGACACAAAAAGAGCGTGAATTGTCAATTGCCATTCACAATTTCAAGGCATTTCTTTTGTACACAGCATAATTGTTTCCTCAGCGTGCTCGCGTGCCAGGACAATCCTTTCATCCTTCATTGAGTTAGTGGGTTCCAGCCTATTCAATCCAAATTGCTAGAACCGTGTATTTTTCACCGCGTTCCTGAGCTTGGGAGGCCAAAGTTTGAACCGTTTCACCATATTTGGTGATCAACAAAGAGTTGACATGCGCAAAAGTTACTTCATCCACTACTTCACACGCCTGCGCCGCCACCCATGCGCCCAGCGGCTCGCCTCTCTGTCCACATGGCATAATCTAAACTTTGGCATTGTTGTGGATGCGTTTCACCTTACCCGACCCGGCAATTGTGCGGACATAGAACTTGTCACCATCCTGCACAAACCAAACCGGCGTCGCGATTGCCTCCCCATTCTTGCGATATGTTTGCAAGTTCAGGTAATTTTGATCTTTGAATTGTTCAATTCCAGACATTTCACACCCTTACCTCGTAGATTTTTGAATTTTCGCGCCCATAAAAATATCCACTTATTCAGTTTGCTTTCCAGGCAACGAGAAATTCTAGTAAAATTTTTGGATATTGAAAAGTATAGCCACGCCCAGGTGACCTGGCAAGGCGTTTTGCGTACTCCCGGTTTATGGATGGTGGACCCCTCGCAGACCTGATAAACCCTACGCCTGCTGCACAGCAACTTGCGAAAGATACACCAATTGCGTTTAATAAAATGACACGATTTGGTTCAAACCCCGTCCGGTTCAAACACAGCTTAGTTCAAACACAGCTTAGTTCAAACACAGCTTAGTTCAAACCCTGTCCGGTTCAAACACGGCTTAGTTCAAACTAAGAAAGACGCACTATGGCTCTTCACCGCCTACTCATCCTATTCGTCGATAGCGACCCTGGCTCACTTCCCTTGTTCGAGGAGGCGATTGGCGCTAAGTTTTCAGAGCCAGCCTTGCATTTGATCACCGGCCACGGGGCTGACATCCCTTTGTTTGCCGCGACGCCAGACTTCATTATTGCTGACCACGCAGACGGCAACGATCCGCTCGAACAGGTGCGCCTTCTCCACCGTCGCTTTCCAGAGACCCCGATCCTGGCTCTGATCCCCATCGGTTGCGATCACATCGTCGTGGCCCTATTGGAGGCCGGCGCCGAGGAGTATCTGATCAAGACGCCGCTTGTTCATCTGCGCCTCCCTCTGCTCATGACGACGCTTTTGCAGCGCAAAGCCGAGCGTCAAGCGTTGGATGTGAGCCAACAGCGTTGTCAGCGTCTTTTCGACAACGCTCCCATCGGGCTTTTTCGCTGCGCAGCCAATAGGCGCCTGTATAAGCGGGATCGACCTGCACCACGCGCTGCGTCGTCATCGCCCTGCGCTCCGGACTCTCGTTCTCAGCGGCTACCCAGCGCGGTCCGGTCAACGGGAAACGCAGGAAGCCGGCATCGTCGCCTGGCTGCAGAAGCCGGTCAGCATGGCCGGGTTGGTGGCGAAAATCCAACAGGCGCTGGTGCATAAGGTGTGATGCGTGATGCGTACCGAGTAATGCGTGATGCGTAATACGTATCACTTACTACTCGTTTCTTTCTTATCTGCGCCAATAAGCCGGCATAAATAGAATCAGCACCGTGTATAGCTCCAAGCGCCCCAACAGCATGAAGAAGGCAAGCAACCATTTCCCCGCTGCCGAGAACGCGCCGTAATTGTCAACCGCGCCTACGTCGCCCAAGCCCGGGCCGACATTGCCCAACGTCGCAGCCACCGCGCCAAAGGAAGTGGGCATGTCATACCCCATCATCGCGATCGCCAGCGTGCCCAGCGCAAAGATCACGATGTATAGGACAGAAAAACCGAGGACGTTGGTCACGACTTCGCGCGGGATGGTATGTTGGCGCACGCGCACCGGGATGATGGCATGAGGATGCAACAAGCGGTTCAACTCGGCCAGAACGAACTTCCCCAGCAAATAGAGGCGCAACACCTTCATGCCGCCCGCGGTGGAGCCACCCGATCCACCCACAAACATAAGCAGAAGGAGCAGCAATTGGCCGGCAAAAGGCCACAACTCGTAGTCGACGGTGATGAATCCTGTAGTCGTCTGAACCGAAACCACCTGAAACACAGCATTGCGCACGGCGAGTTCGCTGTGCTGTCCGGTGGGCATCGCCGTCAACAGATAGATCAATACGGAGGCGCCTGCCAGGATCGCTACATAGACGAGAAACTCGCGATCCTCGCGATAGACGCGCCACCCGCGCTGCACCACGCGATAATGCAGCGAAAAATTGGCGCCGGCCAGGGCCATGAAGACAATGAGCACCCACTGCACAAATGGGCTGGGAAACGCGGCGATACTGGCGTTTTTAGTCGAAAAGCCACCGGTTGCCATCGTGCCGAAGGTCTGACACAAGGCGTCAAACAAGTCCAACCCGCCCATCATCAGCAAAACCGTCTCCGCCGCCGACAGCAAAATGTAGACAGCCCACAGAATCTTGGCCGTCTCAGTGACGCGCGGGGTCAACTTGTCGGCAATCGGGCCGGGAACTTCCGCTTTGTATAACTGCATCCCGCCAACGCCCAGAAAGGGCAAAATGGCGAGCGACAAGAGGATAATGCCCATACCGCCCAGCCAATGGGTGAGACTGCGCCAGAAAAGCACCCCACGCGGCAACGCTTCAACGTCGGCGAAAATCGTGGCGCCCGTCGTCGTAAACCCTGAGATGGTCTCGAAGAACGCGTCAGTGTAGGAGGCCGTAGCGCCGGAAAGCATAAACGGCAGCGCGCCAAACATCGATGCCATCAGCCAGCCAAAGGTGACGATGGCGAATCCCTCACGCACGCGCACATCGCGGGTCAAACGGGTGCGCCGCGTCATTATCAGGCCGGTCACACTCGTGATGCCGGCGGACAGACTCAGCGCCGCCCAATCGCCCGCTTGGTAATAGAATGAGAAAGGCAGGGGAATCAGCATGGCCCCACCCAGGAAAATCAGAAGCCAGCCTTGAAGATGAAAAACGCCTCGTAAATCCATTACCTGCCTATCATGTCTGGTGGAACGCGTAGTGGGAGGTAAAAACAGTATACTTGCCAAACAGACCGGCGCCAAGTCGTCGAGGTTGCGTAGGCTATGCGTCCATTGCCCGACCGCCGCCACACCAGCAGGCTGTGTAATTTTCCGATTTTTCCGTCATTCGCCGTTTGCAGCTTCGCAATGCTTTCTGATACGATGCGCGCAGCATGAAAAACTGTTTAATCGCACGCGGATTCACAGTCCGGTTGCAGACCATTTCTCTACTCGTTCTGTTGGCGCTATTTGCCTTCACTGCCCCGGTGCAGGCGCAGGACGACGCAAACTCAGCCGATCAGAGCGCCGTTGTGCAGCAAATCCTGGCCGATGTCAATCAGGCGCGCAGCGATTATGGGCTGCCCCCCCTGGCCGCCAACGACGCGCTGATGCAGGCCGCCCAACGCCATGTCGACGACGTGATCGCCAATGGCAACTGGGGACACTATGGCAGTGACGGCAGCAACGTGCAGATGCGCGTGGCGCGCGTCGGCTATGGCAGCAGCTCCGTCAGCGAAAACTGGGTCGCGGTTTCCAGTCCAGAGCAGGCGATCGTCTGGTGGATGAACGATTGGATTCATCGTGTCAACATTCTGGGCGGTCACTGGGATGAGATCGGTGTGGGTGCAGGGATTGCCTCCAACGGTTTCTGGATCTTTGTCACCGACTTTGGCAACCCGGATGGCGGCCCGCCTGTTTATGTCACCTCCTCGCCGCAAGGCGACGCTGGCGACGCACAGATGGTGATGAGTGTGCCGACAGGTGGGATGGACTACACGGTCGAGCCGGGCGACACGCTGCTGGGCATCGCCATTGGCTACGGGTTGGACTGGCAGGACGTCGCCATTGCCAACAATATGGGCGAAGAAGATCTCCTCCAGATCGGTGAGACGCTGCGCCTGCCCTCGATTGGCGGCATCGGCGGGCCGGTGGAGGATACAACGAACGTCGTCGCCGGCAAACAGCGCTACATGGTGGTTGCCGGCGACACCCTGTTCACCATTGCCCTGCGCTACGACATCGCCTGGGAAGAAATTGCCGCGGTCAATGGGCTGCGCGAGTTCGATTTGCTTCAAATCGGGCAGGAAATCACGCTGCCGGCAAGCCTGGATGAAGAGAACAACGCGTCGGAAGCTGCACAGGAAGCCACCGCCAGTTCGGAAATCACCGCCATTTCAGAAGCCACCGCCAGCTCAGAAGATGCATCAGCAAAGTCGGCAAGCCCAGCCACTGTAGAGATTGTCGGCGACCGGTTGAGTGGCGAGTCAGCGCCCGGCCAGCCATTTGACAAGCAGCGCTACACGGTGCGTGCTGGCGACACGCCGCTTGCCATTGCGTTGAGCCATAGCGTTGCGCTTGACGATCTCTTGCGCGCCAACGACCTCGGCGAAGATGACTTCCTCCAAATCGGACAGACGCTTGTTATGCCAGGCGCCGAAGAAAGCAGCGATGCAGGCAACGCAGCGGAGGCAGACCTGGCGCCTTCCGCCGCTGCCCAGGTCACGCAGGCCGCCGCAGAGACGCAGAAATACACCATCCGTGAGGGCGACACGGTCTTTGCCGTCGCCATCCGCCTCGGCGTCGACTGGCAAGCCATGCTCCGCGCCAACAACTTAAGCGAACAAAGCCTGCTCCAGCCGGGACAAATATTAGTCATCCCGTAGGTCGGGCTACCAGCCCGACGAATTGCATCAACCAGCCGGCGTCAACCCAACACACGCCGCAACACTTCCATCCCCTCCATCACAAGCGTCAGGTTCGCCTGGCTGCCCATGTGCCCGATGCGAAAGACTTTGCCCGCCAGCGCACCATAATTGCCGCCGACCGCCATGCCGTGGCTGCGCAACACATGGTCGAGCGCGGGCCACGTCCAGCCCTCCGGCACATAGGCCGCGGTCACCGTCGGAGCATGATACGCCTCACGCGTCGCAAATAGCCGCACATTCATCGCTTCTAACTGGCGGCGACAGGCCGCAGCCACCGTCTGGTGACGCACATAGACCTGCTCCATGCCTTCAGACAAAAGCAAATCCAGGGAAACCTCCAGCGCGGCCAGGGCGCTCCAGTTGTGTGTGTAGGGCAGATATTTCTGCGCCGGGCCGGTGCGCCACGGCGTCAGCGCGTCATAGCCAACATACGCCGTCGCCGCCACTGCCGCCCATGCCCGTTCGCTGACAGTCACCATCGACAGATCGGGCGGCAGGCTCAAGACTTTCTGGCTGCCCAACAGCCCCAGATCGATCGCACAGCGATCCACTTCGACCGGCGCGCCGCCACCGCTGGCGACGAAATCCACATAAAAGAGCGCATCAACCTCCCTACAAATTTGGCCAAGCTCTGCAAGCGGGTTGAGCGTACCGCTTGGCGTCTCACAGTGGACAGCCGTCACCAGTTTGGGGCGGAAGCGCCGCGCCGCCTCGCGCACCGGCTGCGGGTCCACGATGCCGTCGAACGGAAAACCGACGACCTCCACCTCGGCGCCGATCTGCCGCGCCATGTCGCCGATGCCAAAACCAAACAAGCCGGTTCCCACTGCCAACACGCGATCTCCCGGACGCACCACGCTTTTGAGCGCGCTCCAGAGCGCCAGCATCCCTTCGCCGCTCTGGAGCGTCACCTGCGTGCTGGCGCCCAACACAGCTTGCAATTTGTCTTCACAGCGGTCGTACAGGGCGAAGAACTCCTCTTCGAGATCGGCGCTGGCATAATCAAACGTGTAGGCGGCGCGCACAGCTTCCGGCACAGACACGGGGCCGGGCACAAGCGGAATCTGATAACTTTGCATCTTGGCTTCCCTCCTGATTCACGATAACATGCGGTTGACGGCGGCAGCTCCTTGTAGTGGGCGCTGTCAACAGAAATATTGAACGGATGGCGCTATGTTACTACGAAACTGGGCAACCGACTATGAGCACAACCGCCGCTGCCATTAACCGCAAACGCTTGTTGTCCGGGCCGTTCGGCGCAGGCAAGACCACCGCCGCGATCACGCATCTGCATCAACTGCTGCGCCAGGAGCGCGTGCGGGGCGACGACATCTTGGTGCTGCTGCCGCAACGCTCGCTGGCCGCGCCCTATCATGAAGCGCTGCGCGGCGCCCAGATGCCCCCCGGCCCCGCGGTGCGCGTGACCACCTTTGCCAGCCTGGCGCAACAGGCGGTCGAACTCTATTGGCCGCTGCTGGCGCCCACCGCGGGCTTCACCGACCCAGGCCGCGAGCCGACATTTCTGACGCTGGAGACCAGTCAATATCACATGGCGCCGCTGGTGGAGGAGGCCATTGAGCAGGGGGCATTTGATGGGGTGCGCGTGGAACATGCGCGCGTGGTCAGCCAGGTGCTCGACAATCTCAACAAAGCCGCGCTGCAAGGTCTGACCATCGATGAAGCTTATGCCCGGCTCGAACTTGCCGCACCGCTGGGCGAGGAACGTGCGGCGCGCCTCAATGCGCTGCGCTCCGCCCGCCAAATCAGCCAGGCATTCCGCGACTTGTGTCTACGCGAAACGCTGCTCGACTTCAGCCTGCAAATCACGCTTTTTAACGTCCATGTGCTCACCAATGCGTGGAGTCGCACGCATCTTTTGCGTACTCACCGCCATTTGATCTACGACAATGCCGAAGAGGACACCTACAGCGCGCATCGGCTGGTCAGTCAATGGTTGCCGGTGTTGGACAGCGCGCTGATCATCACCGACGACGATGGCGGCTATCGCACCTTTCTGGGCGCCGACCCGGACGGCGTCGCCGAACTCGCCGCGCGCTGTGACGAGCGAGAGACCATGCATGGGTCGCACGTCATGGCGCCAGCCATCTTTCGCCTGACCCAACAGATCGAAACCATTTTCGACTCGCGTCATGTCCCCTCGACTACGGACTCGTCACCGCACGCGCCCCGTGCGGAAACGCCTGAGTCGTCTGCCGCCAGCCGCGCGCCTTCTGTACGCGCGACCCAGTCGCCAGACACGCCTGCGCTCGTCACCCCCGCCGAGAGCTTCCGCTTCTATCCGCAGATGGTCACGTGGGCCGCCGACCAGATTCACGCGTTGGTGGATGAGCAGGGAGTCGCGCCAGGCAATATCGCGGTGCTGGCCCCCTTTGTCAGCGACTCGCTGCGCTTCACACTGCAAACCGCGTTGGAGCGTCACGGCATTGCACTGGCGACGCACCGCCCCAGCCGCGCGCTGCAAGACGAGCCGGCCGCGCGCACGCTGTTGACGCTGGCGCGCCTCGCCCATCCCTTTTGGGGCATGGCGCCTGCCGCGCCGGATGTCACCCTGGCGTTGACAGTGGCGATCGGCGATCTGGATCCCGTGCGCGCCACGCTGCTGTCATCTATCGTCTATCCCCCGCGGCGGCGCGATAACGAACTAGGCCGCTTCGCCGTCATCAATGAGGAGACGCGCCAACGCATTACCTACACGGCTGGGGAGCGCTTCGACCGCCTGCGCGAATGGCTCTACGCCTATCGCGCCGAATCCGACAGTCTGTCGCTCGACCAATTCTTTGCCCGTCTTTTTGGCGAGGTGCTTAGCCAGCCAGGATTTGGCTTTCACGAAGATCGCGATGCCGCGCGCGTCGCCAGCCAGTTGGTCGAGTCAGCCCGCAAGTTTCGCTGGGCGTTGGAGGGTAAAGAAGCGGACGCCGCCCAAGGGATGCGATTCGGGCGCGCCTATGTGCAGCTTGCCGAAAGCGGCGCGTTGGGGGCGCTTTACTTGCCCGGCTGGCGCACGCCAGAGAACGCAGTCTTTCTGGCGCCGGCCTACACCTTCCTCCTGCGCAACCATGCCGTGGATGTCCAATTTTGGCTCGATATCGGCTCCACCGGCTGGTGGGAGCGGCTCTATCAACCGCTCACACATCCCTTTGTGCTCACAGCGCGCTGGCCGGTCACGGCGCCGTGGACAGATCGCGACGAATACATCACGCGCCAGGAAACCATGCGCCGTCTGTTGCTTGGCTTGCTTCGACGCGCGCGCCAACAGGTCTTTCTCGGCGCTAGCGACTATAGCGAGGGTGGATACGAGCAGCGTGGCCCATTGCTCAGCATTGTCAACCGCCTCTTGACCCAGTGATTCCCTCTCTACCCAATTATACCCGCTGCCTTCCACTCCAGTATTCGTTTCTTTGTATTTGTAATATCAGAAGACAGAGCCCCGCACCGCCAGGCTCGATTGGGCAGATCGATTTCAATTACGTCATTGTAAGTACGCTAATTTTGCGGTATACTTCATTTGTCGTATTGAAATACTGTCGCGCAAGGTAGCTTACCCTTAGGTCATTGTTTTTCGTGACTTTAGTCGATTCTGACGCTAGGGCTTGCGTTCCCCATATCGGTCATCCACCTCTATCCACTAAAGTGTACAGATGACCGATGCTCACAGCAGGTTCAAACCTGATACTGTTGAGGATCAAAACCTCAACAATCAGATATAGGCAACTACAGATTTTCGAAGTTCTATCTATAAGGAGATATAGAATGAAACACTTGACACGCTTCGGACAACTTGTTGTGGCGTTGATCTTTTCTGGCGTCGTTTTGATGATCAGTGCACTGCCTGCTCATGCCGGTGGCATCTGGGCCGACAGCTTACCGCAGGGCGGCATCTGGGCGGACAATCTCCCGCAGGGTGGCATCTGGGCGGACAATCTCCCGCAGGGTGGCATCTGGGCGGACAGCTTACCGAAGGGCGGCATCTGGGCGGATAATCTCCCCAAGGGCGGCATCTGGGCCGACAGCTTACCGCAGGGTGGCATCTGGGCCGACAGCTTGCCGAAGGGTGGCATCTGGGCCGACAGCTTACCGAAGGGTGGCATCTGGGCCGACAACCTGCCGCAGGGTGGCATCTGGGCCGACAATCTGCCGCAGGGCGGCATCTGGGCCGACAATCTGCCGAAGGGTGGCATCTGGGCGGACAGCTTACCGAAGGGCGGCATCTGGGCGGATAATCTGCCGCAGGGTGGCATCTGGGCGGATAATCTGCCGAAGGGTGGCATCTGGGCCGACAGCTTACCGAAGGGCGGCATTTGGGCCGACAGCTTACCGAAGGGTGGCATTTGGGCCGACAATCTGCCGCAGGGTGGCATCTGGGCGGATAATCTGCCGAAGGGTGGCATTTGGGCGGACAACCTCCCCAAGGGCGGCATCTGGGCCGACAGCTTACCGCAGGGTGGCATCTGGGCAGATAATCTGCCGCAGGGTGGCATTTGGGC